>Ga0194047_10000028_pt1 | contig 119934 bp, 137 predicted proteins | sample JunL225m_MetaG_2_FD_160070 | JGI IMG/M metagenome (GOLD analysis project Ga0194047, IMG submission 160070) | Anoxic zone freshwater microbial communities from boreal shield lake in IISD Experimental Lakes Area, Ontario, Canada - Jun2016-L221-5m | ecosystem: Environmental > Aquatic >... | reverse complement strand
GGGGACTGCCAGTTTATCGAAGTATTACAGATACCCGATGCCGACAAAAAAATCTACCTAGAGGATGTAGTAGGTGGACAAGTTCCTACCAATGCGCACGATCAAATGATTGCACAACATTACATGCAAAAAATACGGTGCAATTACACCCCCAAGCTTATGAAAAACTCGACGAATTAAATTTATACAATTCAGTATAGAAAATACCCATAAAATACTAGAGGCTTTATGTTTACCTATTAATTTTATTAGGTAAATTGAAAATATAGAAATCAACTCGTAATAATTAATGACCAAACAGTAAATGCCAAATCAACAAAAATTTGTGCTAGAGTTTCTTCTTTAAGAAGAAAGACAATCAAAATGTCTGCTTTACGAGAAAAAATATTGCACGTTGCAACTGACCTATTTCATAGTCGCGGAATTAACTCTACGGGTGTTGACACGATAGTCGCAGTTGCTGGAACAACCAAAATGACGCTTTACAAATATTTCAGATCTAAAGAAGATTTGATTTTAGAAGTGTTACAAAAAGGCCATGAAGATTTTCAAGCTTGGCTAAATGAGAACCTAAATCGTAGCAGCAAACACCCTGCCGAAAAAATCCAAAAACTTTTAGACTTTATTGAGGAGTGGGTTACATCTCCTGATTTCAGAGGCATGGCCTTTATCAAAGCTTCGGCAGAATTTCCAAACGAAGAAAGCCCTGTTCATAAACTTTCTGCAGAGCATGCTAAAGAATTCCGAACATACATTGCCAGCCTTGCTAGCGAAGCTGGCATTTCAGATTCAGATGGCCTTGCGCTTCAGCTATCCTTACTCATTGAAGGATCAATGCAAGCAGAGCAAATGAAAAGAGGATCTGGTGCAATAAAGTACGCAAAAAAAGCAGCCAAAATTCTAATCGACATTGCTCCAAGAAAACACTAATCAAAACAACTCCTAGCTTGCCTTGCTCTATTACAGTCCTATCAGGATAATAGTGTTTTAAACTAACTAACACTTTTATCTCATGCAAATCCTTATATGCGGCTCTATGGCTTTTGACACTATCATGGTGTTTCCTGACCGATTTAAAAATCACATACTCCCTGAAAAAATTCACATGCTAAATGTGGCTTTTTTAGTCCCAGAAATGCGACGTGAATTCGGTGGCACGGCTGGCAATATCGCATATAACCTCAAACTTCTTGAAGACGATCCTCTCATCATGGCAACGGTTGGGGAAGACTTTGTAGCCTATGACAATTGGCTAAACACCAACAACATCTCCTCCACTCATATTAAAAAAATTGCCAACAATTTCACAGCGCAAGCGTTTATTACAACGGATATAGACGACAATCAAATTACTGCATTCCACCCAGGCGCAATGAATGAATCTCATCTAAACAGTGTAGGTGAAGCTCAAGATGTAATGCTTGCTATCATAGCTCCCGATGGACGTGAGGGCATGTTCAAGCATGCCAAAGAATGCTTTGACGCTAAGATTCCATTCTTATTTGACCCAGGCCAGGGCTTGCCGATGTTTAATGGAAATGAATTATTGAGTTTTATTGAGATGGCCGACTATTTGGCCGTCAATGATTACGAAGCGCAAATGCTTCAAGAAAAAACAGGATTGACACTCAGCGAACTTGCATCGAAAGTAAAAGCAATGTTTGTGACATTAGGGGCTAATGGCTCACACATCTATGCCGATGGTCAACGTTTTGACATCCCATGCGTTAAAGCACATGATATTGTAGATCCGACTGGCTGTGGTGATGCTTATCGTGCAGGCTTGCTTTTTGGAATTTCACGCGGCTGGGATTGGCCGACATGCGGTCGACTGGCTTCAGTCATGGGGTCAATTAAAATTGGCAGTCGCGGCGGTCAAAATCATCGCCCAACAAAAACTGAAATTGAGCAAATTTATACACAAGCTTTAGTTGATCAAACTAAGCTCGATGAAAATATTTAAACACAGAAGAGGCCTTATCATGAAGAATCATCATTTAGTAAAAACCCTTTTAATTTTTTTGATTGCAGGCTTGCTAAATGCATGTGCAAGCTCTAATGCTGGGGACGTCTACAGCCGAGATGAAGCACGAAAAATTCAAACAGTCCGCAAAGGTATCGTTGAATCTGTGCGTTTAGTGAAGCTGGAAGGAACGAAAAGTCCTATAGGCACAGTCGCTGGCGCTGCGGTGGGTGGTGTTGCCGGAAGTACTGTTGGCAATGGCAAAGGATCAGCCATTGGAGCCGTTATTGGTGCTGTAGCTGGTGGACTTGCTGGATCAGCCATTGAAGAGGCTGTGACAAGAAAAGATGCTTATGAAATTACAGTTAAATTAGACAACGGCTCATTAATCGCTATCGTTCAAGAAGCGACTGAAAAATTCTCGGCTGGTGACACTGTTCGTTTAATAGAAAATGGCGGCATAACACGCGTTAGTCATTAAGTTATAAACGAGCTCGATGAAACTATTTTGATGGTAGTTTCATCGAAACGTCAAAATTTAGTCACAGTTTTGTAATAAAAAGTTCGTAAAGTTATTGCTGTTAAAAACCTATCAAACAGGGACATGAGATGCTAAAACAGCAACACTCAGAAGACTTTTCAAACGAGAAAAATTCAAGCCTCAACGATCAACAGCAAAATATAACAGGCGACCTATACATCAGCTTTGCGCGAAATCCAAATGAGATTGCTGAAGCACAACGATTAAGATACAAAGTATTTGCTGAAGAAATGGGTGCAAATATTGAAAGCATCGATGGTTTGGATCAAGATGGATTCGATCCATTCTGCGACCACCTTCTTATTCGTGAAAGCATCAATCATCAAGTGGTTGGTACCTACCGAATTCTTAATCCAACAATGGCAAATGAAGCTGGTGGTTATTACTCAGCTGGTGAGTTTGACATTAGTCGATTACAAAATTTATTTCCAAGAATGGTTGAAGCTGGCCGAGCTTGCGTACATCGAGACTACCGCAATGGCGGCACTATCACTATGTTATGGGCCGGCCTTGCAAAATACATGCAAATGAATCGATATGAATACATGATAGGCTGTGCAAGCGTTCCAATGGCAGATGGTGGACATATGGCTGCAAGTCTTTATAACACTCTGCAAGAAAAGTACTTGTCGCCTCCTGAGTACAGAGTATTTCCGCATTGCCCATTGCCAATGGAGGCCTTGCAAAAAAACCTAGAAGTAGATTGCCCGCCATTGATTAAAGGCTACTTACGATTAGGTGCTTATATTTGCGGCGAACCAGCTTGGGATCCAGATTTTAATAGTGCAGACATGCTTGTCATGCTGCCACTTTCACGTATCAACAAGCGTTATGCTGCCCATTTTTTTAAGTAATGACACAAGCTCATCGCTGATTGTTCGCTTAACAAGAATTACTCGAATAGTTATCCACACTTTTTATGGTGGATTTTTAGGTATGCTGATCATGCCTTCCGCAACAAGAAGACAGCGCAATTGGATTGTAAGTCACTGGTCTAGAACCCTACTCCGCATTATGAATATCAAAGTCATATCTGAGGGCCGCCTTCCAAATCAAGACTTAGTGAATACCATGTTTGTTGGAAACCACATCTCATGGGTTGATATTCATGCCCTCAACAGCATTCGTGCTGTACGTTTTATTGCAAAATCTGATCTTAAAAAATGGCCTATATTTGGTTGGCTTGCGAAAAAATGCAACACGCTATTTATTGAACGTGAACAAAAGAAAGACGCTGTGCGCATTATAGAAGAGGCCTCAAAAAGCCTTAAATTTGGTGATTGTTTGTGCTATTTTCCAGAAGGCACTACCACGGACGGCAGAGAATTACTGCCCTTCAAAGGCAGTTTAATGCAAGCGCCAATTAACGCAAACTCAACGATATGGCCATTTGCTATTTATTATCCGGACTCCAGTAACCGCCCTGATACAAAAATGGCCTTTGCTGGTGAAACAACATTGATAGAATCCATTTGGCAGATTGTTTCAATAAGCAACCCTAGGGTAGTGTTAACTTTCCTACCAAAAATAGCCTCGCATGGTCATGAGCGCCGAGGCTTAACAATTGCTGTTAGGCATTTAATATCAGATCATCTTGGATTTGGACACCAACCTTCTTAGTCTGCAAAATGGATGCTGATTGCTGCATCAAGCGGATGACATGGAACTTGAAAAATCGATTTATCTTCCAAACAAAATGCCGTCAAAGCCCCACCCCATAAACATCCCGTATCTAGCGCATAAACATTCTTAGTCATATGCAAACCTAATGCTGACCAATGCCCGAAAATAATTGGTGTAGAAGCCGATGCTCTTTCAGGCACTTCAAACCATGGAATATATCCTAGGGGCACATTCTGCAATTCCCCCTTAAACTTAAACTCCATCTCACCAGTTTCAGAAGCAATACGAATCCGTGTCATTGCATTCGTGATCACTCGAAGCCTATCCCAGCCAATTAAATTATCGTCCCAGCACACCGGCTGATTACCATACATATGCTTCAAAAATTCAGGGTAATTATCTGAACGCAATGCCACATGAACTTCGTTGGCCAGTTCTTTGGCTTTTGTTGCTGACCATTGAGGCAGCAATCCTGCGTGCACCATTAGGTATTGTTGGTCCATGTGGATTAAGGGTTGATGCCGTAACCAGTTCAACAAAACAGGCGCGTCCGGGGCATCTAGCAAAGCTTGGATGGTATCACTGCGATGGGGACTGACAAATCCCTCAGCGACCACAAGCGTATGGAGATCATGATTACCGAGGACGGTAAAAACGGAAGACTGATGATCAAAAACCCAACGTAAAACTTCTAATGATCCAGAACCGCGATTAATAAGATCGCCAACTAACCAAAGCTTGTCTTCGGAAGGATTAAAATGAATTTTCTTCAGGAGCGCCTGAAAAGAATGGAAACAACCTTGGATATCACCAACGGCGTAAGTAGCCATATCAATAAAAAATGGCCATCATGGGGTTAACCCAAGATAGCCATATCGTCTTTTAACAAAGCTTATTTCTTTTCAGCCTTAAAATTAGCGCCGCCTTGATTCGCCATATAAGCAACTGCATTTGCGACTTCGCCATCAGTCAAATCAGCATTGCCCCCACGCGCTGGCATAGCTCGAATACCTGCAATCGCATGCTTGACTAGCGTTTCGTACCCTTGGGCAATTCTTGGCCCCCACGCTGATTTATCTCCAATCTTAGGAGAACCTAAAGCCCCGACTGCATGACAGGCTGAACAAACCGCTTTAACCACTTCCTCACCACCTTTATCAACGTGAGGGCCCGCCTCAACTGTTGCTACAGCAACTTGCGCGACCGGTTTAATGCGCTCTTCAATCTTTGAAGCAGCAATTTTTGGGTCTTCTGGGACATGTGTTGAATCAACGCTCATAAATAGTTTAGCAATTAATACAATAACCAAAGTAGGTGCGAAAATACCACCTAAAATTGCCAACAGAACTTGGCTAATTGGGGTAGGGGGGAATTCATGCTCAGACATATCTATCTAATCCAATCTAATAAAATTTTATAAATGAAAGATTTTGTTAGTGAATTATACTGATAAGGTCGCCCGCTTAAAAGGGCAATGTGTCACATTCGGACAATCTTTACCCCATTTGCTATAATCCGCTTACTTCAATATACATGCGCCCGTAGCTCAGCTGGATAGAGTGTTGGTTTCCGAAGCCAAAGGTCGTGGGTTCGACTCCCGCCGGGCGCGCCAATAAATAAAAACCGAAGTCATTACGACATTCGGCTTTTTTATTTAATCTTTTAGTTCTTAATGATGATTTGTATCAGAAATTTTATCCATTATTGCAAATAATACCCCTGACAATATCAATGTAAAGTGTATTCCCACCATCCAGCCCATTTGAGTATTCGTTAGATGCTCAACGCCAACCGTTGATTGATGAACAAAGGCCTTCAATAAATCGATTGCAGAAATAGCCACAATCGAACCAATTAGTTTTAATTTAAGCCCTGAATAATCAACTTTACCCATCCAGCTTGGACGGTCTTCATGATTAGCAACATCAATTTTAGAAACAAAATTTTCATACCCACTAAAAATTACCATAATGAGCAGATTAGCTACCAAAGTGATATCAACCAAACCTAAAATTGACAAAACCACTTCTTGTTCTGGAGCCTCTACAATATGACCAATGATGTGCATAAACTCTTGCGCAAATTTAATTAACATCAGTACTAAACCACCTACTAGTCCAATATACATTGGAGCAAGCACCCAACGACTCCTGAACATAACGGCTTCTAAAAATTGTTCAACAAATTTCATGGCTTTTCCTTTTTATGAATCAATGTTGTATTTATATTTGAATAAACCAATAGTGGTCTAGTAATAGCCCAGCAAATAGGGCCATTAAATAAATGATTGAAAATCGAAATGTACGTTTAGCCAGGTCATCTGAGTACTCACGATACAAACCAACAGCATAGGCCATAAATCCAACATTCAAAGTGACAGAAATTAAGCAGTAAACCAAGCCACTCATTCCTAAACCAACAGGCATCATGGCAACAGCAAATAAAATGATTGTGTACAAAAGAATATGTTGGCGCGTGAATATTTCACCATGGGTCACAGGGAGCATTGGCATGCCGACTTTAGCGTAATCTTCACGTCGGTAAAGCGCCAAAGCCCAGAAGTGTGGAGGCGTCCAAGCAAAAATAATCAAGAATAAAATTAAAGATTCTGGGGAAACGACGTTGTTAACTGCCGCCCATCCTAAAATTGGAGGCATCGCACCTGAGGCGCCCCCAATCACGATATTCAACGGGGTCGCTGGTTTTAAAAACACCGTATAGATGACCGCATATCCCAAGAAAGTTGCAAAAGTAAGCCACATCGTAAGTGGATTGACATAGGCATAGAGAATAACCAAACCAATCGTGCCGATAATGCTAGCAAATATGAAGGTTTCTTTTGAGCTGACTTGACCTGTGGGCAAGGGTCTACCACGAGTACGCGCCATTCGTGCATCAATTTCTTGTTCAATCAGACAGTTAAAGGCTGCCGCTGCGCCAGATGCCAAGCCAATTCCAATTGTGGCTGCAATTAAAATATCAATTGGAACCATATTTGGGGTTGCAAGAAACATCCCAATAATTGCTGTAAATACAATCATTGCTGAAACACGGGGTTTACACAATGGAAAGAAATTTTGGAATCGACCAGTAAACTTTTGTAATTGATTGATAGCTGCTACGTTCATCAATAATTCCTCTTTGATAATTCTGTAATTTTAGAGTTAATTACGACAATCGTAATCAACAACAAAGCAGCGCCCATATTGTGACCCACCGCCAAGGCCAGTGGTAAATGTAAAACAAGATTACCAATACCAAGACTAATTTGAATAAAAAGCAATATGCATAAAATTACACCAAACGATTTCAATCGTTCATTCTTAATCAACATGATACTCAAAGCACCTAGATAAATAAAAGTAACCATCGCGCCTACACGATGCGTCCATTGAATCGCCGTAAATGCAGAAAGCTCTAGTGGTTTTCCTGCCGCTGTTTGACCTAATTCACGTACCCAATGAAATGCTGTGCCAAAGTCCATATCAGGCACCCACTCACCATGGCATGTTGGGAAGTCAGTGCAGGCAAGTGCTGCATAGTTTGAACTCGTCCATCCGCCTAAAAATATTTGGGCGAAGATCACCAACAAAGCGCTACGAATCCAAAAACGAACAAGCTCTGATTCAACAATGCGCTTAGAATGGCTTCCGAAGTGTCGATGGGCAATCCAAGTCAAAATAGCCAATGTTGTCATCCCGCCCATTAAATGAGATGAAACTATTAAGGGCTTAAGCAACAAAGTCACTGTCCACATCCCAAGCATTGCTTGGAAGCCAATCACAAACAGTAAAGCGGTTGGTAGCCATGGTGAAACGCTGATGTGGCGTTTTGCACGCCAACCCAATAGACACAACGAAAGCACTAACAGTCCTAGTGTACCAGCCACATAACGATGGGCCATTTCCTTCCATGCTTTGTGAGCCTCGACTGGTTTATTTGGGTATGCCTCTTGGGCATGAGATATCGCCGATTGGCTCTCCGGGACAGTGAGCGTTCCATAACAGCCTGGCCAATCTGGACAACCCAACCCCGCATCTGATAATCGAACATAGGCGCCCAAGACCACAACACAGAGCGCGAGGACTGTTGTCAGCAATGCGATACGTCTAAAAAATGAAAATGAAGCTAAATTTTGCATACTAACCTGCCCATGAGTATTTCAATAAGCGCACCCAATCTTTACGCATTTCAACTGGCTTTACATTGTTTGAGTAGCTCAGCATCAAATTACCCAACGGATCAACCATATATACCCGGTCACTCGTATAAGCGGACACACCATCCACGTCAAATTGTTTAGCTAACGCGGCAACATCAGCAGTTGGCTGATTAAGGATAACTAAGTCAGGATATTGTTTTTGCAAGTCAGCTAAGTCTTGCTGCTTAGTAATTAAAATACGTTGTAAGCGATTCATGTCTTTTTCTAATGAAGCATGAATTTGCCGTGCATCGTGCAATCTTTTTTGACATGCTGCTTCGCACTTTTCAGCGAGAATAACTGCACTCCATTTGTCATGCCAAAGCATTTTGGATTCCACAGTTGTGTCTAAGGTTTTTACGTCTTTGAAAGTTTCAGTCAGTTTAATTGGCACCACTGGTTCAATTAAATCTCCGTAACTTTGTCCTTTTGGGTGCCAATCAAAACGATACATTGCCATAACCACAAATAAGGGGGCCGCAAAGAAAACAACTAAAGCGATCAAGACTATGCGGCCTTTTGTTTGCTGACTTTTTTCTGAGTCGTTAGCTGATAATTGATGTTGATCTAGCAATTGATATCCCACTTTAATTAATTGAAGCTTGTTTACCGCGTTTAAATCCTACAAATAAATAAATGCCAAAGGCTGCAAAAGCGAATCCAAACCACTGGTAAGCATAGCCCAAGTGAGTTGCAATTCGGTCGTCTGGTCTAATCCAATTGCGGACAAAACCACCTTGGTTCTCAGGTGACATTCTAATTACTACTGGCAACACTTTAATAGGGACTGCTTTTGCGAAAGCATCCATATCCATATTTTGCCATAACGTCTGCCACTGACCCTTCGTTACTTGCGGGGGGCTCAATGTAAAGAACTTGTTGCTTGGCACCCAGATTTGACCTAAGACCTTTTGTGTACCTGTTGGCACATCAACCTCGGGCAGATCTGCATGATTATCCGACGCTACAATCCAACCGCGGTCAACCAAGACCATTTCATCTTTACCATCTATCTTTAGCGGGGTAATGACATGGTATCCAGCCGTTTCTCCTTCAACCTGATTATCAAGCAATATTTGATATTCCTTAACATACTCTCCGCTCACTTCAATTTGTTTATATCGCAGATCCTCAAGATTACTCAAATGGCTAGGAATAGCTTCTGCTTGATGTGTCGCGCTTGCATCATATTGAGCCTGTAATGCCTGCTTTTGTTCCGCCTTGATGTATTGCCACATCCCTAATTTAATAAACAGTGGAATACAACATATTGTGACCAATGTTCCGACAAATGAAGGCCTAAATTGATAAAGCATTGCCGAGCCTGAAGTTAAGTTGAAATTGCAAATTAGTCATGTGAACCGCATAATGAAAATGTAACGATTTTGGAGAATTTCATGCTTATAAAAATTGCTATCATCCTAGCACTACTAATGATTGTCTTTAGCTTATTTTCGGCTTTATTTTACCTTGGCAAGGATAAGGGTTCTGGCGAGAGAACTGTTCGCGCCTTAACCATAAGAATCACATTATCCATTCTGCTTTTCGTGCTGTTAATTGGCGGCTATTACTTTGGCCTTATTGGTAGCAACACACACCCTTAAGTTTCAATTTATATGCATTAAAAAAGGCGACACATTGTGATCGCCTTTTTTATGCTTATTTAACAGTTACAGCCAGTATACAAATACAAACAAACCCAACCAAACAACGTCAACAAAGTGCCAGTACCAAGCAACGCCTTCAAATCCGAAGTGATGATCTGCATCGAAATGACCCTTCATACTACGAATCAAGATAACGATCAGCATCAACGTGCCAAGCATCACGTGAAAACCGTGAAAACCAGTCAACATAAAAAAGCTAGCACCGTAAGCACCAGAACCTAAAGTCAAACCCATTTCTGTATATGCATGATGGTATTCAACTGCTTGGCAAGCCAAGAAAGAAATACCGAGGGCTACTGTTAAGAACAAACCTATGACTAGTTGTTTACGGTTGTTCTTCATCAAACCCCAATGCGCCCAAGTGACTGTTGCACCAGATGTTAGCAAGATCAATGTATTGATTGCTGGAAGACCCCAGGCCTCCATCGGATTCAAATGTCCGACTACATACTCTTTACCTAATACGACGCCTCCAGGACCTGCTGAAGGCCATGCAGATGTAAAATCCTTATACATGGTGAAATGCGGGTCAAACGAAGCCAATTCAGGAATTGAAATGACACGCATAAAAAATAGTGCCCCAAAGAAAGCTGCAAAGAATGCAACTTCAGAACAGATGAAAACAATCATGCCAACACGAAACGATTTATCTTCCCACTTGGTATATAGGCCATTTTGACATTCAGCAATTACCGTACCCATCCATTTAAATACCATGCCTAGAATTACCAAAGCACCAACAATCATCATCCACTTACCAGCAGGGAAATTATTGATATTGAAAATAAAGCCAGATGCTAAAGCCAACAATCCTGATGACAAGATGACAGGATAGGCTACTGGATTGGGTACATAATAATGACCAGCGTTATGTGTTTGTGAAGACATCCTTGTTTCCTTTGCACTATTATAATTAGTGTTTAATTATTTAATTTTCACTTGCTTGCTTCTTAAATGCGAGCAATCACAAGCTCCCTAATTCGCTGGCTTTACTGCATTGTAAAATGCGTAAGACAACGTTACCGCTTTTACATCATTTGGTAGATCTGTACTTACATAAAACCTTAGTGGCATTAACTTAGTCTCACCTGCTTTAAGCTCTTGCCGTTTGAAACAAAAACATTCAATCTTTTTGAAATATGGTGAAGCAAGCCCTGGACTTACACTCGGCACAGCCTGCCCCGCTACAGTTTCATTTGTATTATTCTTTGCAACAAAATTGACCGTTTCTATTTGGCCTGGATGAACCCTTACGCTAGGCTGCTCCGGGTAGAAATTCCAACCCAAGCCTGGCATAACGTTACTTGTAAACTCGACGGTTACCCAGCGAGTGACATCCACTTTATTGCTGGTAACATCTGCTGTTGCGTTAGTTTTACCATTTAAGCCAGTCACTGTGCATAACACGTTGTACAAAGGCACTAAAGCAAAACCAAATAACAGCGCAGCGCCAACAATCCAAAGTAATTTTAAGCCTAACTTTTTATTATCTTGCTGTCTTTTTTCGTTACTGTTCACTACTTCCCTATCCAATACATGGCAAGGAAATACCAAGCTAACGCAATACCAGCAAATAGCAAACCTAGCTTTTTGCTGTTGTTTTTTCTAGACTGATCATTTTGTTGTTTTTTATCCATCTTTTCAAGACCGCGCTTATTGCGCGGTCCTACCTCAATAATTAGCAGTAATTACTTAACAATCGGCTGTTCAGTAAAGCTGTGGTATGGAGGTGGTGATGGCAGTGTCCACTCCAGGCCTTCTGCACCTTCCCAAACGCGGTCAGTTGCTTTTTTACCACCACGAACACAACTAACAATGTTGTAAACGAAGATAAGTTGAGAAAAACCAAGTACGAACGCTGCAACTGTAGAAATCATATTAAATTCTGTAAATTGAAGCGCATAGTCTGGAATACGACGTGGCATACCAGCAAGACCCAAGAAGAATTGTGGAATAAATGTTAGGTTGAATGAAATTGCAGTTAACCAGAAGTGCAGTTTACCCAAACGTTCACTAAACATATGACCAGTCATTTTTGGTAACCAGTAATATACACCTGACATCACACCCATCATCCCACCTGCAAACAATGTATAGTGGAAGTGAGCAACAACGAAGTACGAGTGATGATATTGCGCATCTGCTGCAACGTCTGCAAGTACTAAACCTGTCAAACCACCAATACCGAACAATACAATCCAACCAGTTGCAAATAACATTGGAGTTTCAAAGCTCAACGAGCCCTTCCAAATAGTTGCAATCCAACAGAAGAACAATACTGCGAGTGGCAATGAAATTGCCATTGTGCTGTACATAAAGTAGAGCAAGGCTGGAACTGGCATGCCCACTGTGAAGAAGTGGTGAGCCCAAACAACAAGAGCTAATGCACCAATCGCCCATAGTGAGACCACTTGCGCTTTATAGCCATACATTGGTTTACGTGAGAATGTTTGAAGAATTTGTGGCATGAAACCCCAAACTGGCAACAATACGATGTAAACCTCTGGGTGTCCAAAGAACCAGAACAAATGTTGGAACAAAATTGGATCTCCACCGCCTGCAGCATCAAAGAAGTGCGTGCCGAAATGTCGATCCGTTAAAAGCATTGTGACCGCGCCAGCTAAAACTGGAATTGTGGCAATCAACAAGAATGCCGTGACTAACCAGCCCCAAGCGAACATAGGCATCTTCATTAATGTCATGCCAGGAGCCCGCATATTGAGAATCGTAACGATAACGTTGATGGAACCTAGTACTGATGAAATCCCTAGCAAGTGGACTGAAAAAATCGCAAAATCCACACCAATGCCACCTTGAATTGAGAGAGGGGTGTAGAAGGTCCAACCCGTCGCAATCGCACCATCACCAATTCCAAACAATGCCAAAGTAAATGGGAGTGTTAACAGAATAGCTGCTGGCGGCAATAGCCAAAAACCCCAGTTGTTTAAACGTGGTAAAGCCATATCTGGCGCACCAATTTGTAAGGGCAACATCCAATTAGCAAAACCAGTGGCAGCAGGCATCAGGGCTGCAAAAATCATCACTAATGCGTGAACACCAATCAGTTGGTTATAAAATTCTGGCTTCATTAATTGCAAACCAGGCTGAAATAACTCAGCCCGAACAGCTAGAATCATTGCCCCGCCCACCAAAAACATGATCAGTGAGAATGTAAGATACAACGTACCAATATCTTTGTGGTTGGTAGTCGTTAGCCAACGCATAATTCCTGTTGGATGATCATGATGCTCATCATGATGTGCTGCTGTTGTAGAACTCATCTTTTTCTCCTTAATGCTACTGATACGCCAAATGTTTAAAAACTTAGATATTAAAAATCATCAATTATTTAAAACCAAAAATCTATCGAAGTGCTTTGACTTGAGCAGGCTGAAGCATATCACCGACTGAATTACCTAATCCATTGCGCTCGTATGTAATCACTGATGCAATATCGGTATCGTTCAATACTGCTTTCCATGCCGGCATTACGCCTTTACCATTAAACACACGGTCTAAATGACCATCTTTTACTAACTTACCTTCAGCATCGAAGATTGGTCCCGTTGCAATTTTGCTGCCATGCAAAGCTGGGAATGTTGGAGGCAAGCCTTGACCTTCAGCTTGGTGACAAACGGCACAGTTCTTTACGTAAACTTCTTTGCCATGCTCAACCAACTCTTCTTTTGTCCATGTTTTATCCGCACCAGCTGAAGCAGCTGCCAATTTAGTTTTTTGATCTTCAACCCATTTTGAATAATCTTCTGCAGATACTGCATCAACTACGACTGGCATAAAGCCGTGACCTTTACCGCATAACTCTTTACATTGTCCGCGATATGTTCCAGGAACATCAACGCGCACCCATGTTTCACGCAAAAAGCCAGGGATTGCATCACGCGCAGAACCAAAAGCCGGAACCCACCAATTATGAATAACGTCTGTAGACGTTAAAAGAACACGTACTTTTTTTCCTACTGGCAATACTAAATGATTGTCGACTTCCAAAAGATAGTCTTTACCTTTTTCAGCTTTGTTATCGATTTGATCTTGTGGAGTTGTTAAGTTACTGACGAACTTAACTCCTTGCGCTTCGCCATCCATGTATTCATATTGCCAGCGCCATTGTGAGCCAGTAATTTTGATGACCATGTCAGCATTGGTTTTAGTATCTTCCATCATCACAACGCTGTGATAAGCAGGAATACCCATTAGAATAAAATCAATATAAAGCAAAATCGCAAATGGAACCAGTGTCCAAAGAACTTGTGATTTTGTACTAGGTCCACTAAAAGTAGCAGCTTCATGGCCCTTACTCTTTCTATGATTCACGATTGAGTAAATCATAATACTTAGCACCACCAAGAAAATGATCATTACGATAACCATAAACTTGTTATGAACGTGCAATGTATCAGCCGCCATTGGCGTAGCTGGCATCGGAAAATTCCAAGTATATTCAGCATGAGCAGCCAATGAAATCATTGCTAACATCACACCAAGCCCAGCCTTCTTAAGAAACTGCATCACCATACCTACTCCCAAAATCTGTTTAAGAAACAACTCCAACACGCTCTTTTAATTGTTTAGCAAGATCTAAACGCTGATCATTCGTCATAAAGCAACGACCAAAATCTACTTCTTTACCATGCGAGCGGATCAACAACATTTGATCGCCACTTGGCGTAATACGCAAAAGCACTTTCGCCCAATAACGATTAAAAACCATTCGACTGACAGCCTTGTAGCTTCTTTTCTCTACAGAAACTTCATCACCTACAATCACAATGCTTTCGTAATCTTTTGAGTGGCAATGGATATAGTAAAACGCATAACCAATCCCTACCAATTCAAGTCCTGCAAAGGGCAAAACAAACCAAGCACCAATCAAGCTAAAGGCTATTGCAACAGCCAATGAAAATGCAGCAATAATCATTACAGCGTAAACACGACCTTTTGCTGTTAATGAGCTATTTGGTCGCGCAATAATTTCAAAATCCGCTGCAACGTGATTCAAAGTCTGCCTTTCAAAAAGCATTAACTTAAAAAACTAATTTAAATTAAAGCTTTATAGCCATTACTCTTTGTATTTAAATTATTACGATTGTAACAACTTGGTTACAATTGCGTTAAGTTATCATAATGTCTATTCAAACTCAAGCTTAAAAGACAAGGTGGGTAGGCCTTAAAGCATAGAGAAAAATGTAAAAAGGAGCGCCCTAGCTTTAACTATCGGGCTTGATTAAGACTTTTAATCCATTGAGAATAAACATGGGTAGCGACTTTATTTAAATTCGCCACCCTCACTTTCAAATGTCTTTGAATCTCCGTAGCTTGCTGAACTGCAGGACTGTCCTTTGAAGCCAAGATCTCATCAAGTCCGCCTGCACACCAAGCCTGGACCATTTCTTCAGTCATTTCAATATGGCATTGAAATGCAAGGACCTTACCCAGTTGATAAGCTTGATTCTGACAATAATGACTTGATAGCAAATGCTTTGCTTCATTTGGCAATTCAAAGGTTTCTCCGTGCCAATGAAAACTTTCAAAATTAGTCACCCCAAACAAATCTAAAGACAGCTGATCTGGCGCAACGTTTACTTCACCCCAACCAATTTCTTTAACTGGATTTGCAATGACTTTAGCGCCAAGTGCCTTGCTTATAAGCTGCCCACCCAAACAATGACCTAGTACTGGCAAATCCAATGAAATTGACTGCCTAATTAAACCAAGCTCTTGCTCTATCCAAGGCAGCTGATCATTGACGCTCATTGGCCCTCCCATCATCACCAAGCCGCTATAGTCTGAGATTCCTGATGGAAGAGCATCTCCTTTATCAATACAAATCATGCACCAAGGAATATTCCTCTGATCTAAAAAGGTGCTAAAGAATCCCGCTCCTTCTGTTCTTGCATGCCTAATCACTAATACTGGTTTCATTTAAATCTATTCCCTTTGAGTCGTACTAATTTTATTTAAAAAATTAAATGAAAGTGAAGTTTATGTGCCACAAAATGTTTGATAGCTTTCGTCAAAGCTAGCACTAGGGCCTTGAAGGTATCTTTCATTTTTAGGCATCTGATAAGGCTTAGAAAGCGCTTCTAAAAAGTCGTAAAATGGTTCCATATCACCTTGATGTGCAGCTCCCAACACTTGCTCTACTATATGGTTTCGTGGGATTAAAAGCGGATTATTGCTGTCCATCAATGCCGTCACCTCCTCCGCTAATTGGCTCTGTCTTGACAATCGACCTTTCCAAAGGATTTGCCAATTTTTGAAACCCCCATCAGCAATCAGTGCAGTATTCAACCGACTTGGGTTCGCTAGATTTCGGAATGTATTTGTATAATCGGCTTGATGTTTATACATCAGCATCAATAAATCTTCTACTAGCACCAAGTCGCTAGGCTCGTCATTGAAAAGGCCAATTTTTTTTCTCATTTCGCATAACCAATAATCTCTATATTTTGTTTGATATTGATTTAAAAACTTAGTTGCAATGTCGATTGCGTCTTCATGAGTTTCAGCAAGCACAGATAAAAGGCTTTCAGCAAACCGCGTTAAATTCCACTCTCCTATCATAGGTTGATTGCCAAAAGCATAGCGACCGTTTGTATCGATTGAACTGAACACAGTTTTTGGCGAATACGCGTTCATAAAGGCACAAGGCCCATAATCAATAGTTTCCCCCGCAACACTCATATTATCAGTATTCATTACGCCATGAATGAAGCCAAACCGCATCCACTTAGCAATCAATGATGCTTGTGCATCAATCACCGCCTCAAGCAATCCAATATATGGCTGAGGATGATTTTCCATGGCCGGGTAATGGCGAATGATGGTGTAATCCGCCAATGCTTTAAGGGCATCTATATTTTCAATCGCCGCCGCATACTGAAATGTCCCCACGCGCACATGGCTAGCTGCCACCCTGGTCAGGACTGCTCCATTCAAAGGCTCAACCCTGTAAATCACATCACCCGTAAGCATCACCGCTAGACCCCGTGTGGTTGGCACACCCAAAGCATGCATAGCCTCACTGATCAAATATTCACGAAGCATTGGTCCCAAGCCAGCCAAGCCATCTCCAGAACGTGAATAAGGCGTAGGTCCGCAGCCTTTTAATTGAATATCAAGCCGCTTGCTATTAGGCGCAATATGCTCACCCAGCAATATCGCTCTGCCATCCCCCAAATTAGCAAAGCGACCAAATTGATGGCCTGCATAAGCTTGGGCAATCGGGTCAGCCCCATCTGGAATTTTTCGCCCTGAAAAGCAAGCCCAATCCGCCGTTTTAAGTGAATCGACATTTAAGCCAAGCTCGCTTGCCAGATGCGAGTTAAAAATCACTAAACTAGGATTTTCAAATTGCTTGGGATTTGAGGGGGTGAATAAAACTTCTGGTAGTTTGGAGTAAGAATTGTCGAAACAAAAACCAAATTGATCCAGACAAGGCTGATTGGTAGCATTCATATAGCTATAGTTTACTATTTTGGTTGGGCATTGTTAATGCTTGGATGAGGTTCCCTAAAGAAAATCCACCAATTATTATGAGGCTTAGGGCATATCGCGTAAAATATGATCACATTAACTGATCAAACTCGGTTCAAAATATAGACGTAAAAAAAGCTTACCAATCGGTAAGCTCTTAATTTACTTGGTGCCGGGGGGGGGAATCGAACCCCCATGAAGTTGCCCTCGCTGGATTTTGAGTCCAGTGCGTCTACCAATTCCGCCACCCCGGCAGAGAAGGAACGGGATTATAACAAACACTGGCACTTATGCGAACTACTGAATTCGATTTTTATTTACCCACAGAATTAATTGCACAATTTCCAACTAAAGAACGCTCAGCAAGTAGATTGCTTAGACTTGATGGAAACAGCGGCTTAATTAGCCATGAGCACTTTATAGATATCTGCCAGTTCATTAATGCCGGGGATTTGCTGATTTTCAACAATACCAAAGTAATTAAGGCGCGCCTCACTGGGCAGAAGCGATCAGGTGGTGCAATTGAAGCATTGGTTGAGCGAATCATTGATGAGCATCACGTTTTGGCGCATGTGCGATCATCAAAATCACCTAAACCGGGGGCGCATTTAATATTTGCTAATGCTTTCGAGGCTGAAGTTAAAGCCCGCCAAGACGACCTATTTTTACTTCGTATTAATTCACCAAAACCCATTTTGGAATTGCTAGATGAATACGGCACGCTGCCTTTGCCTCCATACATTGCTCATGCAGCAGATGAATTTGATGATGAACGCTACCAAACCGTTTTCGCAAAAAAACCAGGCGCGGTTGCAGCACCAACTGCTGGTTTGCATTTTGATGAGGAGGTCATGAGCCGCTTAAAAGCAAAAGGTGTAAACATCGCTTACGTTACATTGCATGTGGGGGCAGGGACTTTTCAACCAGTTCGAGTCGACAATATCAACGAACATAATATGCACTCCGAGCTTTATTCGGTGCCAGTTGAAACAATCGCCTTAATCGAAGCTACCCAAAAATCAGGTAAAAAAGTCACGGCTATTGGCACCACTGCACTTCGGGCGCTTGAAAGTGCCGCCCGTTCCGGAGAATTGCTTGCTGGAGATGACGAAACAGATATTTTTATTACGCCAGGTTACAAATTCAAAATAGTCGATAGATTGCTCACTAACTTTCATTTGCCCAAAAGCACCTTACTCATGTTAGTGTCAGCATTTGCAGGCTTGAAAAATGTAAAAAATGCCTACCAACAGGCCATCGACCAAAAATACCGCTTCTTCAGCTATGGTGATGCAATGTTGATAGAGCGAAACGAAATGGCCGGGAACTCCTTAAAAGATAAAGTGCCTACTCATTAATTATGTTTTATCCAAAACAAGAAAGCGTTTTATGAAACTCGTAAAATCACTATCCGCCATAAGCATAGCTTTGTTAACATTTACTGCACATCAAGCCCAAGCAGCTGTTTTACCTGAAGCGCAGATTGCCGCCAAAATCACATTAGCTAAAAAACCAACTTCAAAACCAATGTCGATCGCTTATGTCCCTTTTTACCAACGCTATTACGTTGCCGACGGTGGCTTAGCACCAACGCCGGGAGATAACGACGCGCCAGTTTCAAAATCTCAAATCCATGTTTATAGCGCCGAAGGCCAATATCTTCAATCTGCTAAGCCTGGCTTCGACAATCGATCGATTTATTTTAATCAAGCCAGCAAACAATTAGAAACTGTGACTTACAACATCTCAAGCAATGCGGGCTTTTCACCCAACACCGGCATTTTTTCATTAGATCTTGATGACAAAGGCAACCTCACTGAAACATCTAAAGATATTTCAGGCTTTAATGCCGCATTTGGAGATGCATCAACTATTCCCACGCACAATCCAGAAACAAACCTCTATTACGCTAAACAAGGTCGTAGCAATTTAGTATGGGTAGTTGATTTAAATAAAGATGAAAAAATCGAGGAAATCAAACTGGATCTCAAAGCAGCAGGCGCTCAATTTGACGACATCACTGACTACTATGCTGCTTACACAGGAATTAAAGGTGAAGAGCTTGCGGTACTAGATGTGGATCACAAAGCAGTGTTGGTGTTCGATATTAAAGGCAAGTTTGTTGGGAAAAGTGTGCTGCCAAGCACATTAAAACTAAGATCTCAAAACCATATTGCTGGCTTAGGCTATACAAACGGCTTGTTCTTTGTATACCACGAACCAGAGACTGAATTTGGTGCGTTTTATGGGTTTAAGATTTCTGATTTAGCGAAGTAAGCTAAAATAAAAATTCCAAAACTTTCAACCATAAAAAAACCGCCCGAAGGCGGTTTTTTTAATTAAGTAAGAGTACTTACTTAATTATTTGCCGAGTGCGCCAGCAAGTTTACCTGATAACAAACCAAACACAGCACCTAGGGCGCCTGAAACAGCGACCAACAAGACTGGGTTAGTTAAATCAGTTGCAGTTACACTCCCTGCATTTGCCGTTTGTAATGCATAAGCAGCGGTTGCTGCATAGCCGTACACGTTTGATGGTACAGAAGAAAGAAGATCTACATTTGCAACAATGACTAAGAAAAAGACTGTGACTGCAATGTACACTGCCGGACCTACTGGAGCAGCTAAACCTAATGGATTTAACCCAACTAAGTACAAGGCAACACCAGCTAATACGGCGCCATAAACAGTACTTGCGATAGTTTTTTGCAATGCAGCTGCATCACCGCCATTGTGGAAAAAAGCTCCCCAAGCGATAAAACCAGCCCAAACTAAAACGGAACCAGCTAATGGGCCTAATGCTAAGAAAGCCCACAGTCCACCAAGCAAAGCGATACTTACAGATAGTGCAGTTACTTTAGACATACTCATCTCCTCTAGTTGTACTTCTATTTTTGCTTCTAGTTAAAATATAAAAAATAGAACAGCTATAGCGACCGGTGCAAAAGCGTTTATTTCGTTGAAGTGCTGTTGCACCATCAAAACCGCTGAATAGCATACTAGTACGAAAAATATACAAATGTAAACAATTTGTACTAAAAAAGTAGTGGATGAATCTGACTAGAAAAACAATAAACCATAAAAATTTAATTTAAACAGTCGGTTAGGTAAAATTTCACAAGAGGATGTCCGCTTAAAAAAATATATCAGATTGCTAATTAACGACTTTGACTTCCTGTGAAGCTAATTCTTTAGTGATAAATCCAACAATATCATCCAACCTTATCGATTGCGCCTCTTTCAATTTGCGTGCTTGATATTCAACCATCCCCTCTTTCAAGCCACGGTCGCCTATCACAATACGATGCGGGATCCCAATTAATTCCATTTCAGCAAACATTACCCCCGGACGCTCACCCCGATCATCCAAAAGCACATCAATTCCGATATCTAACAAATTATTATATAGTTTTGTAGCAACCTCTTTCACTTCGTCGCTTTTATCCATGCCTATCGGAGCAATTACCACTTCAAAAGGTGAAAGACTAGCTGGAAAGACTATGCCTCGCTCATCATTGCCCTGCTCAATAGCTGCCCCCACTATTCGTGATACACCAATACCATAGCAACCCATTTCCAATACTTGCGTTTGCCCTTGTTCATCAAGATAGGTTGCATTCATGGCTTGGGCATATTTTGTGCGCAATTGAAAAATATGCCCAACCTCAATCCCCCTGCATAACGCCAACAACCCCTTACCATCTGGGCTGGCATCTCCGCCAATCACGTTACGAATATCTGCCACCAAGCTTGGCTCAGGGATATCGCGGCCAAAATTAACACCTGATAAATGCAATTTTGGTTGGTTGGCCCCGCAAATAAAATCGCTCATCGTCGCTACCGTGCGGTCAGCAATCACCGTCACATTCTCGCCAACATTGACAGGGCCTATAAAGCCGGGTGGGCAATCATTCAAGTTTGCCCGCACTTCTTCAGTCGTCGCAAAACGAAAATCTACAAAGCCATCTAATTTGTTTACCTTAATCTCATTTAAGCTATGGTCCCCGCGAAGCAGGAGAAGATAGAACTTATTATTCGCCATCAAAGCAATAGATTTCACCGTGCGTTGCAAGCTGACGCCCAACAAATCTGCTACAGCATCGCAAGTAGTTTGCTTTGGCGTTTCCACCAATTGCATTACTTCGCTCGGCACCGGACGTGATGTGCTTGGTGCCAATGCTTCAGCCAATTCGATGTTAGCCGCATAATCTGAATTTGGGCAATACGCTAAACCATCTTCACCTGAGTCAGCAAGCACATGAAATTCATGTGAACCGTCACCGCCAATCGCGCCAGTATCAGCGCGTACTGCACGAAACTCCAAGCCCAAACGCGTAAACACATTGGAATAAGCTTGGTACATACGTTCATAAGTTTGCTCAAGCGAAGCTAAATTAGCATGGAAAGAATATGCATCTTTCATCATAAATTCGCGCGCACGCATTACTCCAAAACGTGGACGAATTTCATCACGGAATTTGGTTTGTACTTGGTAAAAATTTAACGGCAATTGCTTATAGCTCCTAATCTCACGACGAGCTATATCAGTAATGACCTCTTCATGGGTTGGACCAAAACAAAACTCACGTTCATGTCTATCCTGGATCTTTAACATTTGCGGACCAAATACTGCCCAGCGACCTGTTTCTTCCCAAAGCTCCTTTGGCTGAATCGCAGGCATTAAAAGCTCAAGCGCACCCGCTTTGTTCATTTCATCGCGCACCACTGCTTCTACTTTGCGCAACACACGCAAACCCAAAGGCATCCAAGTGTAAAGACCCGAGCCTAAACGCTTTATAAATCCCGCTCGTAACATTAAGCGATGGCTAGCTAGCTCTGCTTCTTGTGGGGCTTCTTTTTGGGTAGCAATAAAAAATTGTGATGCGCGCATAACGACTTCTTTTCAGGTAATAAACAACTAAAGGTTGAAATTTTATAGATTAATTAGATTAACGTCAGCCTATTTAAGGCCTTGCATAGTACTTCGCGCCAAACATAAATCCGCCCAAGCCTTCACTTTATCTTGGGTGTGAGCTAGCAAGTGTGCTGGGGAATAACTAACAATAACGCTCACCTCTTTGTACTTGTGTACTTTTCCCCGAAGAGCATCGAGTGAATCGTTTGATTCTAGCAAGCATTGAGCGACTTGCTCACCAAACAATACAATTAGTTTGGGCTGTATTAGCGTAATTTGGCGATTGAAATATGGTAGTGATAAATACGTTAAATACACGTTTTTGCTTCGCTGCAGCTGAATGGCAATCAGCATTTTATCGAGCAACGCCCCTGCATCATCTATAAATGGCTGACCGGTTTTTTCGTCATATTCATTTGGCCTATTGCCAACAAATATCCAATCTGCATTTTGGTCGCCAGATCCGATCACATATTGTTTCAAGTCCGCCCAATTCAAATTAGTCACATCAGATAATGTAGTTTCTTGCTGCAGGGATTCTTTAATCGCCGAACCCGCCTGAATGACTTCTTTTCCCAATAGATCAACGTTTGTTTCAATTATCTCTTCTGTTTTTATTGGAGTTTGCACATTAATGAGCGCATCTTCCTGGTTGGCCTCAAGAGACGCTTCTTGGGGCGAATGCAAGCTCCAAACAGGTAGCAGTTCCAATTCACGCAACATATCTTCACGCGTTAAGCTCATAGCGCGACTCCCATTAATATGGCGTTTTCTCGGCCCTTTTGTGCTGGATAGTAGCCTGGCCGCACGCCCATTTCATTAAACCCTATGCTTTCGTAAAGCGTGATGGCAGAAATATTTGAGGGGCGAACTTCTAAGAACATATTAAGCCCCCCTTTTTCACGGCTGATTTGCATCATGTGGTATAGCAAATAACGGCCGAACCCCTTACCTTTTTGACTAGGCGCTACGCTAACATTTAGCAGGTGCGCTTCATCGAGCGCCATCATTAGCACAGCATAGCCAATCACATTAGCTGCCATCTCTAACACCAAGCACGTGTAGCCAGAATTGATGGAATCTGTGAAATTACCGACAGTCCATGGAAAAGGGAAATTAACCATCTCGATTTGTATTACAGCATCTAAATCGGATAGCTGCATTTCACGAAAGCTAAGGTTGGCAGGCTTTAATTGGACGATCATAATTAGCGGTTGACCCGTTCGCTCATTTTAAGCGCCACTTTATTGCGGATATAAATTGGGGCAACTTGATGCGCCGGACTTCCCAATCCGGCTTCAAAAGCTGGTAAAGCTAATGCTGTAATGGATGTCGCCTTTGGATATGAGTTGTGTTCTGGCGTTTGCATTCCGCTCAGTTGTGTCCCATACACCCCGTGTAAAACATCTGCATAAACTAACCAACCTGTGCCAACACCTACCCAATCGTTACCTGTTACTTTTGGCGCCTCTTCAGGTTTGAATAAGGAAGGTGGATTTACTTCAAGCCAAACATCACCGCTTTTCTCATAAACAGCATGATAGATTTCACCCATTCGTGCATCAAGACAGGCAATCACTCGCGTCGCGCCACTTTGCTGGGCTAATACCAATAATGTGCACACTGCGACCACTGGTAAATTGGCACCGAAAGCCAAGCCTTGCGCTACACCGCAAGCAATACGTATGCCTGTAAACGATCCAGGGCCTGCACCAAATGCGATGCCATCGAGCGACTCTAATTCCACCTGAGCTTCATCAAGCAACTCACGCAGCGCTGGCAAAATCTGTTGAGAGTGGGTTTGCCCCGCATGTATATCGCGCGATAACAAACGGCCATCAAGCCACAAGGCTAATGACAAAAATTCTGTTGATGTGTCAATGGCGAGGATTTGCATATATTAAAGCTATCGTTATTCGATCTCTATTTTGCCACATACAGGCCGGGTGCGATTAGCTTTGATTTCACCGCGCTGGCTTTTGGTAGCCAAACGTCTTTTACGCGAGCCCAGCGTTGGGCGCGTTGGCTTTCTAATTTCCGGAGCTTTTGCCACGCTATTCACCAACACATGGAGCCGATCAATCGCATCATGTTTATTCAATTCTTGGCTACGGTGCTGCTGAGCTTTAATAATTACAACACCGTCTGAGGTAATACGGGAATCACGAAGCGCCATGAGGCGTAGTTGGTGAGATATTGAGAGAGATGAAGCGCGAATATCAAAACGCAAATGAATGGCGCTTGATACTTTGTTTACATTTTGCCCACCAGCCCCCTGCGAGCGCATTGCAGTGAGCTCGTATTCACTTTCCGTGATGATAATGAAGTTAGATTTCATATAAGAATTTTAACAAGAAAAGTGCTCAACAATGTTCTGGCTGATAAACTTGCCGCTTGTTTAATGAGTAACTCAGTCATGGCACTTAGCCCTAAGAAATTACTACACTCTAAATGGACTGCGATCAAACCGCAAAACCGCGAAAAACATTTTATTGTGATAAAGGTATTGCAAGATGAAACAGATCCTCAAATCGTTTCCGAAGTGACTCTAGAGGCTGTACTCAGCAATCGTCATCAAACCTTGCATTGGCGAAATTTGTCTGACGAAACACTTTGGAAAGCTGGCTGGCTTTAGCCCTAGAATGCATCCCGAAGACCTTAAAAAACTTGTCTCCATAAAAATGCCTTTCGGCAAACATAAAGGCCGCATTATTGCTGACTTACCAGGAAAATATCTAAATTGGTTTGCTCGTGAAGGCTTTCCGCCAGGGGAAATTGGTCTTTTGCTGCAACTGATGCAGGAAATAGACCATAACGGCTTATCGGACTTGCTTAAGCCTTTGCGTCAGCGCTAGCTCTTTCATCCTTTGTGGCCTCAAAGAAAGCTTGCACCTCTCTCAAAAAGCGTGTGCGTTTGAACGGGGGTAAACTCTGCCAAATGCGTCGACCATAAGACTTAGAAATCAAACGTGGGTCGCAAACCATCAAAACACCACTATCGGCTTCATCACGAATTAAACGTCCTGCACCTTGTTTAAGAGTAATCACGGCATAAGGCAACTGATATTCCATAAAAGCGTTTTTGCCTTCTTCGTTCATTTTATCAATACGAGCAGCAAGTACTGGATCATCTGGCGGCGCAAAAGGCAGTTTGTCGATAATCACACAAGATAGGGCCTCTCCGCGAACGTCAACCCCCTCCCAAAAACTTTGACTACCAACCAACACCGCATTACCACGTTTACGGAAACGCTCCAGCAGTTCACTTCTTGAGCTTTCGCCCTGCATCATAAGCGGAAACTCAATGCCATTTTGGACAAACGCTTCTTTCAGTAAAGCATGAATTTCGCGCATCGCTTTTAGCGAAGTACAGAGCACAAAAGTGCGACCCCTACTGGCTTGAATAACTGGCAACGCCATTGCTGCAACAGATGCCGAATAACCTGAGCTATTTGGTTCAGGCATATTTTCTGGTACATAAAATAAAGCTTGCTTAGCATAGTCAAACGGACTTTCCCAATACCCAGTATTCGCGTTACTCAAGCCCATTTGGGCAATATAGTGGCTAAAATCACTTTTCACAGCAAGCGTTGCTGAGGTAAAAATCCATGCACGGGGAGATGCATTAAGTTGTTTTCCAAACCCCTCTGCCACAGACAATGGTGTGGCATGAAGCTGAACGCTTTGTGTAAAAACTTCCACCCAACGGACTAAATTAGAGTTTTCTGCAATAAGCCAACGCTTCAATAGCGTCATTAAAGCAATCGCACGTTGCCAACAATTCTCTATTGCAGGATCCCGCATAGCTTGTGTTTCAAGCACCATAGTGAGCGCTTGCATTTTGTCTTGCATGTCAGCAAAAGCAAGGACAAAGTTATCAAGAGCAAGTGCTTTTTTTACCGGCATTCGTGAGCCTTCATAAGAAAATACCAACCTAAAATCACGCACTGATTTTTCCAGTGCATTTGCGGCTTCTTGCAATGCAGGACAATCTTTTGCAGTAGTGATGTATGCCGCCTCGGCATCACGAGCTAACTCTAAAAACTGACTAGTCGATACATCTTCTCCAAAAAATAATCCCGCTACATCAGGCAATTGATGAGCTTCGTCAAAAATGATGGTATTAGCTGAGGGTAATAATTCCGACACTCCCTCATCACGTAACATCACATCCGCAAAAAATAGGTGATGATTAACTACAACAACATCAGCAGCTAAAGCACGTTTGCGAGCTTCCATTACAAAGCAATCTTTGTAAAAATTACATTCTTGCCCCAAGCAATTATCCCTTGTCGAGGTTACACTTGGCCAAATAGTAGAGTTTTCTGGCACTTCAATCAGTTCTGCTTTATCACCTGTTTTATTATTTTCAACAAAATTACGAATAATATGCACGTAATTAGCATCCTCACGTGAAACAAAACGTCCCTCGTTGGCTGAGCGTTCCAAATGGAAGTGGCAAACATAATTAGCTCGACCTTTAAGCATTTCAACTGTCACAGGGACTTTGAGCGCATCCCGCACAGCAGGCAAATCACGATGAAATAATTGGTCTTGTAGGGTTTTCGTCCCCGTTGAAACGATCACCTTTCCGCCAGAAAGTAGAGCTGGGACCAAATAAGCAAAGGTTTTACCCGTCCCTGTACCCGCCTCAGCCACTAATTGTTTATTTTCTTGAATCGCGGTTTCAATTGCCAACGCCATTTCTAGCTGTTGTTGACGCGCGCGATATCCGGCGACACTCTGGGCAAGCGGCCCTTTTTCGGAAAAAATAAAATTCAATTTTGAATCTGACGCTGACAAAGCTGGCTTTCGAAAAGTATGCGATAAAAAGCGAGTCGCAATTGTAATGCTTTTATATTCTGATCTGCGCTCACCACGACTTATTTTTTGTTTTTTAAAGCGTACAATTCAATTCATCTTGAAATAACTAATAGGCAAAACATGCAATACCGCAATATCGCGAATACTGACTTAAATATTTCTTCTATCTGCTTGGGTACCATGACTTATGGTGACCAAAATACCCAAGCAGAAGCCTTTGACCAGCTTGATTATGCAATATCACAAGGTATTAATTTTATCGACACTGCTGAAATGTACCCTGTGCCACCGAAAGCAGAGACTTATACACGCACCGAGACAATTATCGGAAATTGGATAAAAAAGCAGCCCCGCGACAAGATTATTCTAGGGGGGAAAGTAGCAGGCCCAAGACGCGGTATGGATTGGATACGTGGCGGCCCACCCAAATTAGATAGAGAAAACATTCGCATGGCAATTGAGGGCTCGCTTAAACGTATGCAAACTGACTATATCGACATTTACCAATTACATTGGCCTGAGCGAAATGTTCCAATGTTTGGGCAATATCTATTTGACCCAGAAAATGAATATGTTTCAGGCAATCTGGGTGAAGGAGAACGCAAGGAATGGGTTACGATTCGGAATCAATTAGAAACGTTGGCAGCGTTAGTTAAGGAAGGAAAAGTCCGGTACATAGGCCTCTCAAATGAGCAACCTTGGGGCTTGATGGAATTTCTCAGAATTGCGAGAGAATATGATTTGCCTCGCGTTGCAACCGTACAAAACTGCTACAACTTACTTAATCGCGGCATGGAGTTTGGAATGTCTGAAGTTCTATTCCGCGAAAGCGTAGGTTTATTAGCTTATTCCCCTTTGGCATTTGGGCACTTATCTGCAAAATACATTGATGATCCTGCGGCTAAAGGTCGTGTGACAATGTTCCAAGGCTATGCGCAAAGGTATAAAAAACCTAATGTGATTCCAGCAAGTAGGGCTTATGCAGAGTTAGCGAGATCTAATGGCTTAACACCAACGCAATTGGCTTTGTCTTTTGTATATCATCGCTGGTTTGTCAGTAGCACAATTATTGGTGCAACGACCATGAATCAGCTCAAAGAAAACATCGCTGCCTGGAACACACAATTATCTCCTGAAGTAATGCTTGAGATTGAAAACCTACATTTGCGAATGATGAATCCAGCACCTTAAGTTTTTAACATTCATTTATTGCGCGGAGTAAACTGCAACGGCTGAGGCGGTTGCATTTGAAGCACGGGTTTACGAATTTTACCCATCACGTGCATTTCGCAAGGCCTGCAATCGAATTTAAGTGTAAATTTGTCATTGCCGTTAATCAAAGTCATCGGCTCGGCAGTTACAGTGCCTTGTACGCCAATTACGCCCTTAGCCTCTTTTGGGCACATGCCATGACTAAATCGTAAACAATGCTTGGTAATCATCAACGGCACTTCATCGAGCTCTTGATTCGCTTCATAAGCCGCAGCAATCATTTTCACCCCATGTTTTTCATAAAAAACACGCGCTTTTTTGTTGTAAACATTGGCAAGATAACTCAAAGTATCTTCAGGATAAATAGCCGGCGGGTTAACTGGCAATCTTTTTTCAGGGCGCTTATAGCTTTCTGTACGCACTTGCGCCAATTGTTCTATGGCATTGCGCCTGAGGCCATTAATGGTCGACGCCGGCACGAACCAAGGTTGCGACAAATTCAGTGAGATTGTTTTTGCAACAAAATCAGTGCCGCCCAATTTTGCCAAATTCTCACGCAAACTCTCTTCAGCTTTTTCAACTTGCTGTGCTGACTGTTTTTCGATCCTACAAAATACCGTCACGCCCAATCCGTCACTATCGGTCACACTTAATTCAAAGCCTTCTGGCGTTTCATAAAGCTGCATATCGACTGGGATTTTTCGAATCGCCGAATCTTTCTCCAGTAGGCGCATAAAAGCGTGATCACGATTACGGTAAATCGTCATACCACGTCGCATATCTTCTGGCATTTCATTTGGTGTCAAACGCTTTCCTTCAGCTGTGTTGATACGCATACCTACAAGCTCTTTATGGACATCAAAGAAACACAAGCCATCACCATTATGAAGGTCAATTTGGCTATCAACTTCAAAGTGATCTTTCATGACTTTGGTAACCTTTCCAACTTCCTCGCCTGAAAATTTCGGCGTATCAAAAGCGCCAATATCGGCTTTTCGACCATTAACAAAATAATCGGTCGCACTGCGATTGAAAGTTTTTTCAGGTTGAGGTCTAAAACTAAAAGTCGTTAAGCCTGTTGATGTTTTTGCGTATTCAGGCATATCTATCAAAATCTCATCCAAAAGCTGACGATAATGGGCGGTCGCATTCTTCACATAAGGTAAATCTTTGTAGCGACCTTCAATTTTAAAAGAGCTAATTCCCGCACCAATCAAAGCACGCAAATTGACACTTTGATCATTATCTTTCATTGACAAATAATGCTTGTCGTTGCCAATCACGCGCCCTTGAGAATCTTCTAAACGATAAGGCAATCTGCATTCTTGGGAGCATTCGCCACGATTCGCACTTCTTCCAGTATGAGCATGACTTATAAAACATTGTCCGCTAAATGCAACGCACAAAGCGCCATGGACAAAGAACTCTAAATTACATGTGGTCACATCAGAGATTTGCTGGATGGTTTTTAAGTCGAGTTCGCGAGCTAATACAATCTGCGAAAAGCCAACTTGGTCCAAAAATCTAGCTTTTTCAATAGTACGGATATCAGTTTGCGTACTGGCGTGCAACTGAATAGGAGGCAAATCCATTTCTATCAAACCCATATCTTGGACAATTAGCGCATCTACCCCTGCATCGTAAAGCTGATACACAATTGCTCTTGCACCTTCTAATTCATTGTCATGGAAAATTGTGTTAAGCGTAACAAAAACTTCTGCATTAAATCGATGCGCATGTTTTACAAGCTTTGCAATATCCTCAACCGAATTGGGAGCCTTTGCGCGCGCGCCATAAGCTGGGCCACCAATATAAACCGCATCTGCGCCATGATTGATGGCCTCAATGCCGAAATCAGCATTTTTAGCAGGAGAAAGCAGTTCAAGATGGCGGCGCGTGGTTTTCATGAAATAGGTACTAGAAAAAATCTAAGAACTATAGCAGTAATCGGCACTAGCTTCACCCCTGTCACCCCTTCTTTACAACACAAACAACCACAAGCGGTAATAGTTTTTATAGGAAAAACCCTCTCTTCACCATATAATATCCTAATGATAAATTTGAAAAAAATCTTATTAGCCACAGCATTTAGCTTCATGCTGAACATGCCTAGTATCGCGTTAGCGTTTGATTTTCCTTTCTTGTCACAAAGCAATGATGAGGCATCAACAGCACCAAAGACTACTGTAGAAAGTGAACCGAACAATTCATGGACAAGCACCGCCCAAGAAATCATTCTGCATGCTCTAAGCCAAACTGGCGTGAAGTATAAATACGGCGGCATTAATCCAGACTCAGGATTTGATTGTAGTGGTTTTGTCCGTTATGTATTCCAAGAAGCAGCTAACCTAACCTTGCCACACGGCGCCAACGCAATGAGTCAAGTTGGGCAAAAGATAAATGAAAAAGAATTGGAACCTGGGGATTTGGTGTTTTTTAACACCATGAAATCTGTGTATTCCCATGTGGGAATTTATGTAGGTAATAATCGGTTCATTCATGCACCAAGTGCTGGAAGTAGCATTAGCGTATCAGACATGAATGATAATTATTGGTCAAAACGTTTTACTGGTGCTCGCCGTGTTGATGCAAAAGAGCTTGCAAGTACAGATCTCAATCAGTCCGCAAAGTAACTAATAAGTTTATCTATCACTATGTCCAAGCACCCTCTCCGGGTCAATGAGGTCACGGATCAATTGTTTAAGCTCTTTAGACTCGGGAAAACGACCTGTTTCTTTTCTAGAAAAAATGACTGAGCCATTCAATCGGACCTCAAAAATACCGCCAGAACCAGGAACTAGCGCAAGGCTTGTGATGTCTGTGTTAAAAGTAGTTAGTAGTTCTTGCGCCATCCAAGAAGCACGTAGCAACCAATGACATTGCGTACAATACTCGATTTCAAGCTGGTTCACTTTGTGTTCCATGAGACCTTTATGTGCAAAAAATGTTTGACGCCATGTTATTTCAATTGGTTAAACTAGCGCAACACGATATTATCTCAACCATCATTTTAATGTTCCCATTACAGGGGATTAGCAGTTTAAAAAAGTCAATGAAGGAATTTTTATTTAATGCGTACAAAATTTGAAAAAATCAGTTTAGTGGTCATAGGTGCAGTAATAGGAATCACGCTAAGCCTTAACTATCCAGCAGTCGCTGAAAAAGAGACCAAACCCCAACTGCCTTTAGAAGAGCTTCGGACCTTTGCCGAAGTGTACGGCAAAATCAAAAGTGATTATGTTGAAACGGTAGAAGATAAAAAACTGATTAACGAGGCAATCAATGGCATGTTAACGGGCTTAGATCCTCACTCTTCATTCTTAGATGTAGACGGATTCAAAGACCTCCAAGCTGGAACACAGGGTGAGTTTGGAGGCCTAGGTATTGAAGTAGGCATGGAAGACGGTTTGGTAAAAGTCATCTCCCCAATCGAAGACTCTCCGGCATTCAAATCCGGAGTTAAATCAGGTGACTTGATAATGCAATTGGACGAAAAATTGGTCAAAGGAATGTCGCTCAACGATGCTGTTAAATTAATGCGGGGAAAACCAGACACCTCTATCAAACTTACAATTTTACGCAAAGGCGAAAACAAACCGATTTACATCACATTAATACGTGCCATCATCAAAACTCAAAGCGTGAAATACAAGCTACCTGAGCCTGGCTATGCATATCTCCGAGTTACACAATTCCAAGAGCACTCAGCAGAAGATTTAGCGAAAGCAATCAAGGCATTACGTGAGCAAAACAAAGTTCCGCTTAAAGGCTTAGTTTTAGATTTACGAAACAATCCAGGCGGCTTGATTACTGCAGCAGTAGGGATCAGCGCTGCCTTCATTCCTAAAGATGCGCTTGTAGTATATACAGAAGGCCGAACAGAAGATGCAAAAATGCGCCTAACAGCTAATCCAGCAAATTATTCACGTGGTGGAGAAACAGGCGATTTTTTAGCCGACTTACCAGCGGATATTAAAACAGTGCCGATGGTGGTATTGATTAACGGTGGCTCTGCCTCGGCTTCAGAAATTGTTTCTGGGGCGTTGCAAGATCATAAACGTGCTGTGATCATGGGCACACAAAGTTTTGGCAAAGGCTCTGTGCAAACTATCTTGCCAATGAACAACGGCACAGCTATTAAGCTCACCACAGCACGTTACTTCACCCCAAATGGCCGTTCTATTCAAGCAAAAGGGATCGTACCTGATATCGTAGTAGAGGATGCAACTATCAACACCGCTGAACAAGGCATGAACTTGCGCGAAGCTGATTTAAGCAATCACTTGTCAAACCCTAAAGAAGCTGAAGCACCTGCTAAAGAAACACCAAAACCGCCAACCCTGAAAAAAGATGAAAAGCAACTTTCAGATAAAACACCTATGGAAGCTGGTACAAAAACTGATTACCAATTTATGCAGGCGGTTAACTTGCTAAAAGGTATCGACATTTTATCGCCCAGTAAGAAATAAATAATACCCTTGAGAGCAAGTCATACTTGCTCTCATTATTCGTTTTATTAAGACCAAAAATGGTGTGAGCATATGCTAGATCGTCTAATTATTGAATTTGACAAAGGCTTAAAAACCTTAGCTGCAAACGCGCATAGCGTTCGCCCACATCCAGACCAAAATATTGCTCAAACCACTGAATTAAGCCCAAACGATAAACGTCATGCCGCAGCCTTAATGCGCATAAACCACTGTGGTGAGGTTTGTGCGCAAGCGCTTTATAACGGTCAAGCGCTTACTGCTAAGAACTCTCAAACCGTACTTGCCTTAGAGCAAGCCTCAAAAGAAGAAACTGAACATTTAGCTTGGTGCGAAAAACGTATTCAAGAACTTGGTGGTCGCACCAGCCTCCTTAACCCCATTTGGTATGCAGGTTCATTCACATTAGGCGCCATCGCTGGGGCGCTGGGTGATAAATGGAATCTAGGATTTTTAGCGGAAACGGAACGTCAAGTAGGGGAACATCTCAATCGTCATTTAGATGAATTGCCTGCCGATGACGATAAAAGTCGTGCCATCTTAAAACAAATGAAAACAGACGAAGCAGAACATGCAGCCACTGCCATTCAATTAGGCGGGGTAAAGTTGCCAATCCCTGTGCGGTCGGCCATGCAAGGCATGTCAAGGGTCATGACATCAACCACCTACTATTTATAGATCAATCGTAAAAAAGAAAGCGTAAGCAAAGACACATGAAGAAATTTAGCGAAATTTTAGCCACTTTAGAAAACAGCGAACATATTCAAAAGATTGAATTGGCTAAAGCTGATGGGTCAAATGCAGGCGTGATTGAAAACAAACCAGGCAGCCAAGGTTCTGTGAAGGTATATCATCATCTATTTAAAAAATGGAGCTGCATCAATAAAGATGCGGCAAAAGATGGTTTGAAGATTTATGCAGAACACACACAAGACGCCGAAGAAAATCCGGGCAAGCATCCAAATATTGACCGACTATTTGAGGTGATTGAAACAGGTGAGGGGCTCACTGTTTCAATCATTGAATCATCTAACTAAAAGCTACTCAGCTTCTTTTATTTCAAAGCTGTGGCTCATTTCCGCAGCTTTTCCCAACATAATCGAGGCTGAGCAATATTTCTCAGCCGACAAGTTGACAGCACGCTCAACTTGAATTGCATTTAGGTTATTCCCAGTCACAACAAAATGCGCATGAATTTTGGTAAATACTTTTGGGATTTCATCTGCACGTTCAGCAGTAATTTCAGCAACGCAATTAGTGATGGATTGACGAGACTTTTTGAGGATCGTCACTACATCAATAGAAGAACAACCGCCCATCGCTACCAATAACATTTCCATCGGACGCATACCAAGATTTCGTCCACCGATCTCTGGGGAACCATCCATAATGACTGCATGACTAGATTCTGTCTCCCCCATGAAACAGACGTCCTCAACCCACTTTATTCGTACTTTCATTGTGTTGCCTTTGTCAAAAATAAGCTACTTAATACCTAGCAACTCAACATCAAAAATCAAAGTTGCATTTGGTGGAATCACGCCACCAGCTCCGTTCGCTCCATAGCCCATATGAGGTGGAATAATCAAGGTGCGTTTCCCGCCCACTTTCATCCCTGCAAAACCTTCATCCCAACCTTGGATCACTTGGCCACCACCTAAAAAAAATACAAACGGCTCACGACGATCTAAAGAACTATCAAACTTAGTCCCTTTACCATCTGGTTTGCTAGGATCATACAGCCAACCTGTGTAGTTTACAGTCACATTAAATCCAGCCTCTGCTTCGCGACCCTCGCCCATTACTGTATCTTTCTTAACGAGTTCTGTTACATTTTGTGTCATTGCAGTTTCCTTAGTAGATGTCTTTGAATCGGCTTTACAACCAGTCATAGTGAGCATGGCAATGATTAAAGCACTTGCCATCAACATACTTTTTTTCATACGGCGCTCCCAATTAAAAAATATTGAATATCATACCCGACATGTTTGCTTCAACCCAATAAAACTAAGTTTATTCTTGCAAATATATCCAGTTCAACAAGGCTTCTTGGGCTGGCTTTGTGGCCTCTGATTTGACTCCATTAGCTATAAATACTACAGACCAATAACGACCTTTTGCATCTAAAAGATAGCCCGCAATGCTTCGTACATTTTCAAGCGAACCTGTTTTTAAATGCGCGCGACCATACAAAACACCATCTTTACGTTTACTTAATGAACCATCCACCCCATAAATAGGCAATGAAGCTATCAGTTCAGCCATGACTGGACTGTGGTAGGCATCTCGCAACAACGTACCCAAATGCGAAGCACTAATACGCTCAATCCGTGAAAGACCCGCGCCATTTTCTAGCACCATCTCAGAAAAATTAAATCCCTTACTTTCTAGCCACCCTTTAATCACCTGCTCACTTTTACTCGTTGATGCAATTTGAGATTGATCATTTACACGACTCAAGCTTAAGTAAACCGATCGAGCCATGACATTGTTACTAGTTTTATTCATTTCACGCAGCGTTTCAGCCAAAGTTGGCGAGGCATGTTCAGTTAATAAAAGTGCGTTCATAGGCACATTAGAAACTATACTTTGAGTTTTATCATGCTGCGTCCAGCGTCCACCAGTTTTCTCCCACGCGCTATAAAAAAGATCGCCAACATATTCACTTCCCTGCCAATTGACATCCAAATACTTGTCTCCGCAACTCACAGGGTATTCGCCACGTATATTTAAGACGCGACCATCACGCTTAATTTGTAGGCCGTTTTTCCAATCCCCACAATCATCAGCAACAGGCTTAATATCAATACGCTTAATCAACCATTCCCAATTGGGATAAGAAACAACAATTACTTTTCCATCACTTGGAATCAACTTTAAGCGAACAGCTTGCTGATTTACCATCAATGCTTCGGCTGGAGCGTTATAGACGCGATTCGGCTTGCCATCAAATGCGGAAGCATCAAAAATTTGCGGCACATATGCACTGTTATCTAAGAAAATTTGACAACAAATTTCATCCATATGAAACTTTTGTTTCAACTCACTCGCTACCTCGAATAGATCTGCTGTATTAAGGGAGGGATCGCCAAATCCTTTTAACCAAATTCCACCTTGCAACTTGCCTTGTTCAGGAATGTTCAATCCATAAAACTGGGTTTTCCAGCGATAGGCTGGACCCAACAAATCAAGCGCGGCATAACTCGTTACCAGTTTCATAACCGATGCCGGATTACGGGGAACGTCGGCTTTAAATGCCAACAGAGGTTGGGCGGCATCTTCTCGCTGCACATAAATACTGACGTTTTCTAAAGGCACTCCCTCTAACTGAAGCGATTGTATGACTGTCATCGGCAAACCTTTTACATCATCAGTCTGCGCGAAAGAAACCCCACAAAAAACAGCCAAAAAAATAGTCGTAATTAAGCGCATACCGCTAACAATTGCTTTGTAGTATTGAGCATGAAGTCGATTTCATCTTGGCTAATCACGTAAGGGGGCATCCAGTAAACGGTATTACCAATTGGACGAAGCAACAAACCCTGAGCCAAGCCTTGTTGATAAAAATTTTGTTGGAATTGCTTATTTTTTGTTTTTACATCAAATGCCCAGACCATACCTTTATTGCGAAGATGTTCAATTGGCAAACTATCCCATGTAGAGAGTTGTTGATTTATATACTCGGTCTTGGTTCTATTTTTACGCAAAACATCGTCTTTTTCAAAAATTGCCAAGGTCGCAAGAGCCGCACTGCAAGCCAGAGGATTTCCTGTGTAACTATGCGAATGTAAGAACCCGCGTGAAACACTATCATCGTAAAAAGCTTCATAAACCTCATCCGTCGTTAGAGTTACCGATAGCGGCAAATACCCCCCAGTAATGCCCTTTGAAAGACAAACGAAATCAGGTTTAATGTTTGCCTGCTCGCACGCAAACATTGTTCCAGTTCGCCCAAATCCAACGGCAATTTCATCAGCAATCAAATGCACCTGATACTGTGAACAGATTTCTCGTGCACGTTTAAGGTACATCGGATCATACATTCCCATCCCAGCTGCACATTGAATTAACGGTTCGATAATAAAAGCGGCAATTTTCGAATGATTTTCTTTTAAATATGTCTCTAAAAAATCAGCGCAACCAAGCGCAAAAGTTTCTGCGCTTCTATCGTCACCAGTCTCAGCGAAACGAAAGTCTGGTGATGGCATTTGAACACTTTGACGCAACAGTGGCGCGTATGTATCTTTAAAAATTGCCACATCCGTCACGGATAACGCCCCAATAGTTTCGCCGTGATAGCTATTTTTCAGACTTAAAAATTGATTTTTTTCTGGCTGGCCAATGTTACGCCAGTAGTGGAAGCTCATCTTTAGGGCTATTTCAGTGGCAGAGGCCCCATCAGATGCATAAAAGCAATGCCCCAACTGCGTTAATTCCCCAAGCTTTTCGGATAACTGTACAACGGGTTCATGAGTAAAACCAGCAAGCATCACATGCTCTAATTTACTAAGCTGTTCGTTAATTGCAGTTTTAATTCGCGGCTCATTATGACCAAATAAATTCACCCACCATGAACTTACACCATCTAAATAACGATTTCCCTCAAAATCAGTGAGCCATACTCCTTCGCCACTGGCAATCGGCAACAATGGCAAGGTTTCGTGGACTTTCATCTGTGTGCATGGATGCCACACAGCCATTAGGCTACGTTCAAGTAAATCTTTATTCTTCAAAAGAATCTTTCAGCGCTATGAATTAATTTTTTAACATAAATTCTGCATTGTTTTTATCAAATCCCACACTCAATGCCTATCTTTAATAAACCAAACCGCCTGCGTACTTATTATCGCTGATTGCGTTAAATTTAATCAGGCATTTTTAAAGATCTAAGAAAAATTACTGGTAGCTCTTGAAATTCGTAGACCTCGCCCCAAAGTATTAGCAGTCAATGGACTGGAGTGCTAAAATGCACCCCAAGATTTTTGTTATTCGTTTTTTATTCATTTATTTAAGGAGTTCGTTTATGAAAATTCGTCCTTTACACGATCGCGTAATTGTTAAGCGTCTAGAAGAAGTTCGTTCAACTGCATCTGGCATTGTGATCCCAGATACAGCAACAGAGAAGCCAGACCAAGGTGAAGTAATTGCTGTTGGCCCAGGCAAGAAAGATGATAACGGCAAAGTAATTGGACTTGACGTTAAAGTCGGCGACAAAGTGCTGTTTGGTAAATATGCTGGCCAAACTGTGAAAATTGATGGTAACGAATTTTTGGTCATGACCGAGTCAGACCTTATGGGTGTAATCGAGGCTTAATCGCTTCGAACTTTATAAAGAATTTTTAGTAATTAAAGTAAGCAATTTAGGAGATTTAAGATGGCTGCTAAAGACGTAAGATTTGGTGATGACGTTCGCCAAAAAATGGTGAATGGTGTGAATATTTTAGCTAACGCAGTACGCGTAACTTTAGGCCCTAAAGGCCGCAACGTGGTCTTGGAGCGTTCATACGGCTCTCCAACTATCACTAAAGACGGCGTGTCTGTTGCTAAAGAAATTGAATTGAAAGATAAATTCGAAAACATGGGTGCCCAATTAGTAAAAGAAGTTGCAAGTAAAACTAACGACATCGCTGGTGACGGCACAACAACTGCAACGGTATTAGCACAAGCAATCATCCGCGAAGGCATGAAATCTGTTGCGGCTGGGATGAACCCAATGGACTTAAAACGTGGCATCGACAAAGCAGTTGAGGCGGCGGTTGCTGATTTAAAATCACAATCTAAGCCATGTACAACCAGCAAAGAAATCGCTCAAGTTGGCTCTATCTCAGCCAACTCAGATGCATCAGTTGGGCAAATCATTGCTGACGCAATGGACAAAGTAGGTAAAGAAGGTGTAATTACAGTCGAAGATGGTTCAGGTCTACAAAATGAACTTGACGTAGTTGAAGGTATGCAATTTGATCGTGGCTACCTATCTCCATACTTTATCAACAACCAAGAACGTCAAATCGCGTTAATGGACAATCCATTTGTGCTTTTATATGACAAGAAAATCTCTAACATCCGTGATTTGCTTCCAGCACTTGAACAAGTAGCTAAAGCAGGTCGTCCATTATTGATTATCGCTGAAGACATCGATGGCGAGGCTTTAGCAACATTAGTAGTTAACAATATCAGAGGCATCCTAAAAACTTGTGCAGTTAAAGCACCAGGTTTCGGTGATCGTCGTAAAGCCATGCTTGAAGATATCGCCATTTTGACTGGCGGTACTGTGATAGCTGAGGAATTAGGCTTAAAACTTGAAAACATTAAGTTGGAAGACCTAGGTCAAGCAAAGCGTATCGAAGTAGGTAAAGAAAATACCATCATCATTGATGGTGCTGGCAATGAAGACAACATCAAAGCGCGTATCGACCAAGTGAAGAAACAAGCTGAAGATGCAACAAGTGACTATGACCGTGAAAAATTGCAAGAGCGTGTTGCAAAACTAGCAGGTGGCGTTGCTGTAATTAAAGTTGGTGCTACTACTGAACTCGAAATGAAAGAGAAAAAGGCACGGGTGGAAGACGCGTTGCATGCAACACGCGCTGCGGTTGAGGAAGGTATTGTTGCCGGCGGCGGGGTAGCATTGATTCGTGCACGTGATGCAATTGCTAAAGTAAAAGGTGAAAACCATGACCAAGACGCTGGCGTGAAGATCGTATTGCGCGCAGTTGAAGAGCCATTACGTCAAATCGTTCAAAATGCTGGTTGTGAACCATCAGTGGTTGTGAACAATGTAGCTGCTGGCAAAGGTAACTACGGTTACAATGCTGCCAACGAAACTTATGGCGACATGGTTGAGATGGGCGTATTAGATCCAACTAAAGTAACGCGTTCTGCACTACAAAATGCTGCTTCAGTTGCTGGATTGATGCTTACAACTGATTGTATGATTGCTGAATTACCTAAAGAAGACGCCCCAGCAATGGGTGGCGGCGACATGGGTGGAATGGGCGGTATGATGTAATTTTTGCTGAATCATTAGCAAAAAGCTTTAAATTGAGAAGCCCCGCAAGGGGCTTTTTAATTGCCTGCAAACTTTAAAAAAAACCCCAACTAAGCTTCTTAGTTGGGGCAAAATGCCTAAATAGGCTCCACGCTAAGGGAGGGAAGCGTGGGACATTGACTTGATAGTTCATTGAACGCTCAACATCTCTGTCGTGCTAATTCTGACTAATAGCTCCTTACTATAGTTCCAAAATATTTAACATAAAAGTAAATTCCCAATTTCTAGCCGCACATAAGCATTTAATCTCACTTAAACTGTTCTCGAAGCAACGGTGACCTGCGATAATCTCCTCATGACAACATCAAACCAACCTCAAAACTTACTCCTTAATGGACTCAACAACAAGCAGTTAGAAGCGGTCACGTTACCTCACCAATCTGCGCTGATTTTAGCTGGTGCAGGTAGCGGTAAAACGCGTGTGCTTACCACCCGGATTGCTTGGCTTATTCAAACTGGGCAAATTTCACCGACTGGGCTATTAGCGGTAACGTTTACCAATAAAGCAGCTAAAGAAATGCTAACGCGGCTTACCGCGATGTTACCAATTAACACGCGAGGCATGTGGGTTGGAACTTTCCATGGCCTTTGCAATCGATTATTGAGAGCCCATCACCGTGAAGCTTTGTTGCCTAGCACTTTCCAGATTTTGGATACTGCCGACCAACTTTCTGCCATCAAAAGATTGATGAAAGTAATGAATGTTGATGACGAAAAATTCCCACCAAAACAAGTGATGGGTTACATCAACAGCTGTAAAGAAGAAGGTTTACGAGCCCACAGCGTAGATGCTTACGACCCACATTCACAGAGAATGCGTGAGATTTTTGAAGAGTATGACAAGCAATGCCAACGCGAAGGCGTTGTAGATTTTGCAGAGTTGTTATTGCGCTGCTTCGAGCTTTTAAGCCGCGATAATAACATTCGGAAGCATTACCAAGACCGATTTAAATATATCCTGGTCGATGAGTTTCAAGACACCAATAAGTTGCAATACATGTGGCTTAAGCTTTTTGCAAGAGTGAACGAAGGTGATCCTAATAATTGCATTTTTGCGGTGGGTGATGATGACCAATCGATCTACGCATTCCGCGGCGCACGCGTGGGCAATATGCGTGATTTTGAAGTGGATTTTAAAGTACAAAATATCGTCAAACTAGAAGAGAACTACCGTTCTCATAGCAACATTTTGGATGCCGCGAATGCAATAATAAGCAACAACAAAAACCGCTTAGGCAAAAATTTATGGACGTCGGCTGGAAAGGGAGAGCCTGTAAGGCTTTACCAAGCCTATAACGACATAGACGAAGCCAGCTTTATTGTTGATGAAGTAAAAATGCTACACAACGAGGGCTGGGGACTAAATGATATCGCCCTACTCTACCGCTCTAACGCCCAATCTCGCGTAATTGAACATGCTTTATTTTCAAATAATATTCCGTATCGTGTTTATGGCGGTCTTCGCTTCTTTGAACGCGCCGAAATCAAACATGCGATGGCATATTTACGTCTGATAAATAACCCAGAAGATGACATCGCTTTATTGCGTGTAATTAATTTTCCTACCCGCGGGATCGGTGCCAGAAGCTTGGAGCAACTTCAAGAGTCAGCCCGAGCGCAGGACTGCAGCTTATGGCAAGCAGCTATCAACAATGTCGGTAATGGTCGCCCAGGTAAAGGATTAGAAGGATTCGTGGCATTAATTAAACAAATGCAAAACGATGCCAACGGCTTAACACTGACAGAAATGACTGAAATTGCAACTACGATGTCTGGTCTTAAGAACTATTATCAGCTAGAAAAAGAAGGCGAAGATCGTATTGCCAATTTAGACGAACTGATTAATGCCGCTGTTAGTTTTATGAATAACAACAGCGACGCACTAGAAGATAATAGTAATGGCCTCACTGAATTCTTAACCCATGCCAGCCTTGAAGCTGGTGAACATCAAGCAGATGTTGGTACCGATGCCCTTCAGCTAATGACAGTACACGCGGCTAAAGGTCTGGAATTCAAGGCCGTATTTATAAGCGGTCTTGAAGAGGGCTTGTGCCCTCACGAAAACAGCTTATACGAGAATAACGGCTTGGAAGAGGAGCGCCGTTTGATGTATGTAGCAGTAACACGCGCTAGACAACGACTATACCTAAGTCACGCGCAAAGCCGTATGTTGCATGGTCAAATCCGATACGGAATTGCATCACGTTTTTTAGATGAAATTCCTGACGAGCTATTGAAACGCCTAAACAGCCGCCAGGCTCAAAAGCCAATGATGTCAACCAGTTATGAAATCAACTACCAGAATTTGTCATCTACAATTAGCAGTGAGCAAAAGTCTGCCATGCCCTGGAAAATAGGCCAGGCTGTATCACATGCCAAATTTGGGCAGGGAGTAGTAGTAAGTTACGAAGGAAATGCAAGTGATATGCGAATCCAAATCAACTTTGGACGCGAAGGTTTAAAATGGCTTGCGATGGAATATGCCAAGCTAGAAAAGGTCTAACCAGCCACTAGCTTTACATACCTAAAGCTTAATAAATAAACTTAGCTGACGAAATCCTCGCCTTTATTATAGTACATAGACAAGAAGCTAAAGTATTGGATTGAAAACAAGAATGCTGTTGCCATCAAAGACACAAACATAATAAGCAGCATACCTAAAAATGCGGCAAGGCCTTTAGCAAAAATAGCAACAATGCCAATCACCAGGCCAAGCAACAACATTACTCCAACAACAGCCAATGTTAACGTTATCCATGCCGTAATCAATGCCGTAATATTATGCAATGCCGCCCAAACGCTATGTCCAATAGACTTAAACACTGAATATTGATGATAGGAAATCAATAATGGTGAGTACCAAGTTGCTAACAAAAGAGGGACTTGCAATACCAATAACTTCAACATTAACCACCAAAAGCCAATCGGCATTACTTCTTTATCCATCTTTTGGATATCTAGCGCTTGAATATCTCCTTCAGTTAAACCGATCATAACTAATCGATAAACAAAAAAGGCAACTCCCAAGAAAACCAATTGCTTAACATGCGGCTTCACCCTATGAAAAACTTCTCTTACAGGAGTTGCCCTTTCAGCGTGAGTTTCGCGACAAACTCCTATCACCAATGAAGTAAATATTGGCCAGCTAAATGTTAAGGCTAAGCCCAACGCCCCAACAAAAAACAAAATAAAAATTGAGCCGTGCGCTTTGTTAATACTCTCAATAATTCCTAGCAATAAAATGGGTAGAAATTGGAAAAATACCAGATACAAAGAAGACAGACCCATCCACTTTGCTGGATGTTGCTTGAATAATTCCAAGCTGTCCTTTACCCAACCTATTCCTAATTTAACTCTTGATGTAAACGTCATATTTTTCCCAATTTCAAAAGCATTAAATCCACATCGCTACAATTTCTGGTTGATGTGCAAGACCCCATTTTAATATTTTCTGGAAATGTTGCGGATCTTTAGCGTGCGTAAGCTCCCCTGCTTGAGGATAAAAGTTATCCTTTAAACGAGACAGCCAGAAACGCAAAGCAGCGATCAACAACATACTTGACCAAGCGGATCGTTCCATTTGAACAAAAGGTCTAACGGCATGGTACGAACTTAATAATGCTTTTACACGAACAGGATCCAAAGATCCATCCTTGTTGACGCACCAGTCATTAACAGCAATTGCTACGTCATACAAAAAAGCACCACGACATGCATAGTAAAAATCAATTACCCCACCTATCTTTTCGCCATCAAACAAGACATTATCACGAAATAAATCTGCATGAATTACCCCTTGTGGTAAAGCTAGAATATCTAATTCTGACTCACGCCGCATAGTTTCTTTAAGCATCCCTTGATCTTCGTTATCAAGAAAGTCCAGAACTTTATGGGCAGTAGCTACTCTCCACTCAAAATCACGAGTGTCATTATTTTTAGCAGTAAAGGTTGATCCTGCCAGATGCATACTCGCCAAAACTTGACCAAGTTCAGCACACTGTGTGACTGAAGGCTCCTCGATATCGCGACCAACCAAACAAGTAACAATTGCTGCAGGCTTTCCGTTTAATTCGTCCAACTGCATACCATCTAGGCGCTTCACTGGGCGAGGACAAGGCACTCCACGTTCCGCTAAATGAGTCATTAAGCTTAGAAAATAGGGCAATTCATCAGCGCCATGTTCTTCAAATAAAGTAAGAACATACCTTCCTGTTGTGGTAGTGACAAAATAATTGGTATTTGAAATCCCTGAAGCAATACCCTTTAGTTCAAGCAAAGTACCAATCGGGTATGAAGATATCCAGGGTTTTAATTCATCAAAGGAGACGTTAGTAAATACGGACATGACAACTTTAAGTTAAACCTAGAGCAAGTTATTGAGGATATTACGCCTTATATTCTTATCATTTAGAATCTAAAAATAACCCACTTAGGAATAACTAGAGGAGCTGCTGGGCCATCATATCTTGACCACCCTCCGTCTTGATCTTGCTTCATTAAATAATAAGGTGAGCCGTGAGCGGGCGTGATTTTTTGCATATATAGCTCCCCATGGACACGGTATTCTTCTACCGTAGTTTCACCTTTTTTGACGATAGTCACTTGTGGCTCATCTGCAGGATTGGCCTCAATAATTCCTGGGGGAGGCAATGGTTCAGGCAATGGCTCTAAATCAGCAGGGGCGGGCTTATTATTAGCCGCTTGAATAGATAGGCTTGAAATTGGTAAAAGCAACACTACAAGCAAAAATAAATGATTGAGACGCATACTGTTCCCGCGTTTAATTAGCAAAAAATCATACAAACTCATTCTATCAAAAACCTATGCACACCGGTAAAGCGTTTTCAATCTACAAATACAACTGTGTCTTTCGTTCTGCAGCTGAGAGCTCAAAGCCACGGGTTTCATAGTGCTTAAATATCGCAGCAACAACTTCATGCGGGTTATCTATTATTTTAATAAGCCCCATATCATCAGCATCAATCATGCCGTCAGCAATTAGCGTCTGACGAAACCAATCGACCAAACCACGCCAAAATTTAGAGCCAACTAAAATAATCGGAATCCGCCGCGATTTGCCTGTTTGTATTAAAGTCATGGCTTCTAGCAACTCATCCAAAGTACCAAAGCCACCTGGCATTACAACATAAGCTGATGCATATTTAACAAACATAACTTTACGCATAAAGAAATGCTTAAAGTCCAATCCGATTTCCTGATATGGATTAGTTGTTTGCTCGTGTGGCAATTTAATATTAAGACCAACACTAGGTGACAAACCAGGAAAAGCCCCTTTATTTGCGGCCTCCATAATACCTGGGCCACCTCCGGAAATGACACTAAATCCGGCATCTGAAATCAAACGAGCAATTTCCTCCGCAAGCTTATAATCGGGGTGTTCCGGCTTAGTTCTAGCACTACCAAAAATAGAAACCGCAGGGGTGATTTCTTTAAGGCTTTCCGTAGCATCAACGAATTCTGCCATAATCTCAAATACGTGCCATGATTCGTGCGCCGTTTGATTGCTTCCCTGAAAGTCAGGATCAGCAATTTTTGGTACTTTTTTTGCAACAGACATAATGTAGACCCAAATATGAAAACATTGTTGTTAGTAGATGGCTCATCCTACCTCTATCGCGCCTTTCACGCCATGCCAGATTTACGCAACCGGCAAAACGAACCTACAGGTGCAATTCAAGGTGTGCTCAACATGCTGAGACGTCTTCACAAAGAATACCCTGCCGATTATAGCGCGTGTATTTTTGATGCAAAAGGCAAAACATTCCGCGACGAAATTTATCCTGAATACAAAGCAAACCGTGCTTCTATGCCGGATGATTTACGTGCACAAGTTAGTCCATTGCATGAAACAATCAAAGCGATGGGCTGGCCGCTTATTATGGAAGAAGGCGTAGAGGCAGACGATGTCATAGGTGCACTGGCTAAACAAGCAGAACGTGAAGGCGTTCGAGTGATCATTTCTACAGGCGACAAAGATATCGCTCAATTGGTTAACGAACACGTTACTATTGTGAACACCATGAGTAATGAAGTGCTTGACATTGCAGGCGTCGTCAACAAATTCGGTCTGCCTCCCGAGCGCATTGTTGATTACCTTATTTTAATTGGCGACACTTCTGACAACGTTCCTGGAGTTGAAAAGGTCGGCCCTAAAACTGCCGTTAAATGGCTTACTGAATTTGGCACGCTAGAAAATATTATCGCTAATGCACATAACATTAATGGCGCAGTTGGCGAAAATTTACGTAAAGCACTGCCATGGCTACCAACCGCTCGTGAGCTAATTACGATTCGGTGTGATGTGGGCATTCAAGAATCGTTAAGCGATCTTGCACCTCGACCAATGGACAAGCAGAAACTTGCTGAGCTTTTTGAACGTTTTGATTTCAAATCCTGGCGTCGCGAACTAGATACGATGGGTGGGGAATCAATGAGCGTAACGCCACTGACTATGCCAACAAGTAACGGCGATTTATTTGCACCCACTAGCGAATCTATAAAAACATCAGAAGCTGAAACTCTAATTGCATACTCACCTGTCACCTCACGCAACTATGTAACCATATTAAACTTTTTAGATTTAGAGCCTTGGCTAAATAGAATTGGCAAAGCAGCGTTGGTTTGCTTTGACACCGAGACAACTTCACTAGACCCAATGACTGCAAAGATTGTCGGTATATCGTTCAGCATAGAGGCTGGCTCAGGTGCCTATTTACCACTCACCCATGATTACTTTGACGCACCAGAACAACTCAATTTTGCAGCAACATTGGCTAAAATAAAACCAATTTTAGAAAATCCAGCCATCAAAAAAGTTGGTCAAAATCTCAAGTACGATCAGCATGTATTAGCCAATCATGGAATTGCACTTGATGGTATTGCCCACGACACCTTGTTGCAGTCTTATGTATATGAGTCACACAAAACTCACAATATGGATGACCTAGCCATGCGTCATCTGGGGATCAAAACGATTAGTTTTGATGAAGTTGCGGGTAAAGGAGCGAAACAAGTTGGCTTTAATCAAGTTACAGTAGAGGTGGCATCAGAGTATGCGGCTGAAGATGCGGACATTACGTTGCAATTGCACCAAGCAATGTATCCCGCCATTCAATCGAATGAAAAGTTGAGCTTTATTTACACCCACATTGAAATGCCCTCACGAGAAGTGCTTTTCACAATCGAACGTAATGGCGTCCTCATCGATCAAGGGATGCTTAATAGACAAAGCAATGAAATTGGCATTAAGTTAATGGCCTTGGAAAAACAAGCATTCGAGCTTGCTGGCCAACCGTTTAACTTAGGGTCCCCCAAGCAATTACAAGAAATTCTGTTTGGGAAGCTAGGCATTAAGCCCACAAAAAAAACCCCTTCCGGCGCACCCTCTACCGACGAAGATGTATTGCAAGAGCTTTCATTGGATTACCCCCTACCTAAAGTGCTATTGGAATATCGTGGCTTAGCAAAATTAAAATCCACTTATACCGATAAACTGCCAAAAATGATTAACGCACAGACTGGCCGCGTTCACACCAACTACAACCAAGCTGTTGCAATTACTGGTCGTTTAGCTAGCTCAGATCCTAACCTTCAAAACATTCCAGTTCGCACGGCCGAAGGCCGCCGCATTCGAGAAGCGTTTATAGCGCCTGCTGGAAGCGTGATTGTTTCAGCTGATTATTCACAAATCGAACTTCGCATCATGGCTCATCTTTCACAAGACGATGGCATGCTTAGCGCTTTTGCTAATAACGAAGATATTCACCGCGCTACTGCAGCAGAGATATTTGGTTGCGAGCGCGAAGAAGTAAGCAACGAACAACGACGTTATGCAAAAGTGATTAATTTTGGATTGATATACGGCATGAGCGCATTTGGGCTTGCCCAAAACCTCAATATTGAACGTAGTGCTGCACAAAGCTATATAGAGCGTTATTTTACACGTTATCCAGGCGTTCGCGCCTACATGCAAGATACCCGCGAACTTGCCAAACAAAAAGGTTATGTGGAGACCTATTTTGGTAGGCGTCTATGGGTACCAGAAATTAACAGTAGCAACGGAATGCGCCGTGCCGGCGCTGAGCGTGCGGCTATTAATGCACCGATGCAAGGCACCGCTGCTGACTTTATCAAGTTAGCCATGATTGCCGTTCACAATTGGATTTTGAGTCAGAAATTAAAATCAAAACTAATTATGCAAGTGCACGATGAATTGGTGTTAGAAGTACCTGAAGCGGAATTAGATTTAGTTAAAAGGATGCTGCCGGAGCTTATGGAAAATGTTGCGAAGCTTGATGTCCCATTACTCACGGAAGTTGGTGTCGGCAGCAATTGGGAGGCGGCACATTAATCATGTCTGAAAAAATACCAAACATTGGCATTTATATCATCGGAGATGAAATCCTCTCAGGAAAGCGCCAAGACGCACATTTAAGTAAAGCGATTGAGATACTTAAAATAAGAGGCTTATGTTTAAGTTGGGCGGAATATTTGGGAGATGACCCAGAGCGCTTAATTTCTTCGTTTAAACGAAGTTTTAATACAAATGATATTGTATTTTCATTCGGTGGTATCGGGGCAACACCTGATGACTTCACAAGACAAGCTGCAGGAAAAGCACTCAATCTTCCCATAGAAAGACATGCGGGTGCCGTAGCCGAAATAGAAACTCAATTTGGTGAGGCGGCATATCCAAAAAGAGTTTTAATGGCAGACTTTCCAAAAGGAGCAGATTTGATTCCAAATCCAATTAATCGAGTTTCTGGCTTCAGCCTTAATCAACATTATTTCATGCCTGGCTTTCCTCAAATGTCGCACCCTATGATGGAATGGGTTCTTGACATGAAATATCAACACACTTTTCACCAACAAGTCATAAGCGAGTCATCAATTTTAGTCATGGATGCTGGGGAAAGTCATTTGATAGACTTGATGAATAGTTTTGTTGATAAATACCCGAAGCTTAAATTATTTAGCCTCCCTCGATTAGATGAACGCCGCACCATCGAGCTTGGAATGAAGGGAGATGCGACTTTGGCTGAGCAAGCGATCATCGAAATAAAAGCAGAAATAACATCTTTAGGATTTGCTTGGTCAGAGCTTAAAAAATAGGCATTTCTAAAATCAAGCTAAGCTGTTCAAAAAATAAGCTAATTTCGGTTTAAAGAAAGTCTATTTGCATATAAAATAGACAACCTCCCATCATATTTGAATCGCTAATGCATATAGGTCCGTACAAACTGCGTAACAATCTAGTCGTTGCACCTATGGCAGGGGTAACAGATAGGCCTTTTCGAATGCTTTGTAAGAAGTTAGGGGCTGGCCTAGCCGTCTCAGAAATGGTTACTTCAAACTCCCTACTTTACGGCAGTGCCAAGACTTTACGCAGGGCTAATCACGAAGGCGAAGTAGAACCAATTTCAGTTCAAATTGCAGGCGCAGATCCAAAAATGATGGCAGAAGCCGCCAAATATAATGTTGACCATGGCGCTCAAATCATTGATATCAATATGGGTTGTCCTGCAAAAAAAATCTGCAATGTGATGGCTGGCTCAGCATTACTAAAAGACGAGCCTCTCGTTGCGCAAATCCTAAAAGCGGTAGTGGCTGCCGTTAATGTTCCAGTAACCCTTAAAATCCGTACTGGATGGGACAAGCAAAATCGTAATGCTATTGCAGTGGCTAAAATGGCTGAAGACATTGGTGTCCAAGCTCTCGCCATGCATGGTCGCACGCGAGCTTGCGCCTACATGGGGGATGCAGAATACGACACCATTGCTGAAGTTAAACAAGCCACCCGTATACCTATTATTGCTAATGGGGATATCACAACTCCAGAAAAAGCGAAATTTGTATTAGACTACACAGGAGCTGATGCAGTAATGATAGGCCGTGCAGCACAAGGAAGACCTTGGATTTTTCGTGAGATTGAGTATTATTTATCTACTGGCGCACACATGCCTGCCCCAGAAGTGAACGAGATTCGAAGCGTTATGTTGGCACACCTTCACGACTTGTATGATTTTTATGGCGACTTAACAGGCATGCGGGTCGCCCGCAAACACATTTCTTGGTACACAAAAGGGCTGAAAGACTCTGCCAATTTCCGCCACGCCATGAATCAACTGCAAACCATCGATAGTCAATTAGCAGCGATTAATGATTTCTTTAACCATCTGCAACAACAAAATATGCGTATTCAATATGCCACTGAAGAAGCAGATGCCACAGGAGAGGTGTTAGCAGCATGACAACTAAATGTGAACTAGCAATAAGCGTTGAATGTGCGCTTAATGAATATTTTAAAGATCTAGATGGCCAGCCCCCACATGCGGTTTACGAGATGGTACTCAATTGTATTGAGAAGCCAATGATAGAGCACATCATGAAACGTGCCGGCGGAAACCAAAGCAAAGCGGCTGAAATTTTAGGACTTAATCGAAATACTCTAAGAAAAAAATTACAGCAATACAATATCGAATAAGCAAAAAAGCTTATTTACTCTATCCCATTCAAATAACTATTATCGAAATACTTTATCATGGCCGTCATTAAAAGAGCACTTATAAGCGTTTCAGACAAACAAGGCATCCTTGAGTTTGCAAAAAACTTGCAAAGCTTCGGCGTGGAAATTTTATCTACTGGTGGGACAGCAAAGTTATTTCGCGAAAACAATATTCCTGTTTTAGAAGTGAGCGATTACACTGGCTTTCCAGAAATGTTAGACGGTCGAGTAAAAACACTGCATCCTAAAGTACACGGCGGCATCTTAGGCCGTCGAGATTTGCCAGAGCACGTTGAAGCAATGCAAAAAGCAAACATTCCTAACATCGACATGGTGGTAGTTAATCTTTATCCATTTCGTGAAACAATCGCCAATCCAAGCTGTAGCTTAGAAGATGCAATTGAAAACATCGATATCGGTGGCCCAACGATGGTTCGCGCCGCAGCCAAAAATTATCATCACGTCGCCATTGTGACCGACCCCAAAGATTACCTTGTGATTGCTCGCGAAATGACTTCAAGCAAAGGAGCTATCGGCGCTGAAACACGAATGATGTTAGCAAAAAAAGCATTTTCACATACTGCAGAATATGACGGTGCGATTAGTAACTACCTCACCAGCTTAACCGCCAATGGTGAGAAGCAAGAATTTCCAAATAAATACTCCACTCAAATCACGAAAGTAATGGACCTGCGCTACGGCGAAAACCCGCATCAGAAAGCCGCATTCTACCGAGACACCTCTGTTCCAGATGGTGCGCTAGCAAGCTTCACACAACTACAAGGTAAAGAACTTTCCTACAATAATATTGGGGATGCTGATGCCGCCTGGGAGTGCGTAAAAACATTTGATGTGCCTGCTTGCGTGATTGTAAAACACGCAAATCCATGCGGCGTGGCAATTGGGAATACGATGCTTGAGACATACCAAAAAGCATTTAGCACCGACCCAACTTCAGCTTTTGGCGGCATCATTGCTTTTAATCGTGAAATTGATTTAACTGCTGCTGAAGCTGTCATTAAGCAATTCGTAGAGGTCGTAATCGCGCCTGCTGTTTCAGCAGAGGCGAAAGAAATTTTTGCAGCTAAAACCAATATCCGCATTTTAACTGTCCCCCTCGGTAACAAGCTTAATACACTTGAATACAAACGGGTGGGTGGTGGTCTGCTGATCCAAACTCCAGATGACTTAAATGTCACACCAGCACAATTCAAAATTGTAACTAAAAAACAACCCACACCAAAACAACTTGATGACTTGTTGTTCGCTTGGCGTGTAGCTAAATTTGTTAAATCTAATGCAATCGTATTCTGTGGTAATGGAATGACACTAGGCATTGGCGCCGGTCAAATGAGCCGTGTAGATAGCACCAAAATTGCCGCCATAAAAGCAAAAAGCGCTAATCTTTCATTGCAAGGTGCAGCAGTTGCATCTGACGCATTCTTCCCATTTCGCGATGGAGTAGATGTCCTTGCTGAAGCGGGTGCTTCATGCGTGATTCAACCAGGAGGAAGTGTTCGTGATGAAGAAGTGATTGCTGCAGCAGATGAACATGGCTTGGCGATGGTGCTTACGGGCTTCCGTCATTTCCGTCACTAATTAAGCATTAGGATTAAATAATGAAAGTCATGGTTATTGGTAGTGGCGGACGTGAGCATGCTTTAGCATGGAAGGTGGCACAAAACAAACAAGTCAGCCGTGTATTTGTTGCGCCAGGCAATGCAGGCACTGCGCTCAACCCAGACATGGTAAACATCCCCATCACTGACGTAACCGAATTAGTTGCTTTTGCAAAGTCAGAACAAATCACACTGACCATTGTTGGTCCTGAGGCCGCACTTTCTCAAGGCGTTGTTGATGCGTTTCGAGCAGCAGGCCTGAAAATTTTTGGTCCGACAAAAGCTGCAGCTCAACTTGAAAGCTCTAAAGATTTCGCTAAAGCCTTCATGGTTCGGCACAACATCCCAACTGCTTCTTACGCAACATATACAGACGCAAAAGCAGCCCATAACTATGTAAATACACAGGGCGCGCCAATCGTGATTAAGGCTGACGGCTTAGCTGCTGGAAAAGGCGTTATTGTAGCAATGTCACTAGATGAAGCACACGCTGCAATTGACTTCATGTTATCAGACAATAATCTAGGCGCCGCTGGAGCCCGAGTTGTAATTGAGGAATTTTTAACTGGCGAAGAAGCAAGTTTTATCGTTATGGTTGATGGAAAAAATATCTTGCCACTTGCGACGAGCCAAGATCATAAGCGCTTATGTGATGGCGACCAAGGCCCGAACACTGGAGGGATGGGTGCATATTCACCTGCACCCGTCATTACACCTACCATTCATGCAAAAGTGATGCGTGAAATCATCAAGCCAACAGTTGATGGAATGTCTGCTGATGGAATTCCATATACTGGCTTTTTATACGCCGGCCTCATGATTAGTCCGAATGGTGACGTTAAAACTTTAGAATTTAATTGCCGAATGGGAGACCCAGAAACACAGCCAATTTTAATGCGTCTAAAAAGCGATTTAGTAAAACTCACTGAACACGCAATAAACGGTACTTTAGATAAAACTGAAGCCGAATGGGATAGGCGAACAGCTCTTGGTGTAGTTATGGCATCAGCTAATTATCCTGATACGCCTCGTATCGGCGATGCAATCACTGGCTTGCCAGTTGGCAATGATGACATGCAAGTATTTCATGCTGGCACATCTATTATTGGCGACCAAGTCGTAACAAGCGGTGGTCGAGTTTTATGTGTTACTGTGCTTGGTGAAACAGTGAAATATGCTCAAAACTGTGCTTATCAAGCGCTTAATGGGATCAAATTCGAGGGCGCGCAATACCGCAAAGACATTGGCTATCGCGCTGTTAAAGGCTAAAACACATTGAATGCCCGCGGCCTTAGGCATTTTTTAAAGTCTGGCGGGGTCGTTGCATACCCAACGGAAGCAGTTTTTGGTTTAGGCTGCGACCCTAAAAATCGACGCGCAGTAAAACGCATTTTAGGCATTAAAGGACGTCCTCAAAACAAAGGACTTATTTTGGTTGCTGACTCCTTCTGCCGTTTACAAGCCTTTGTTGCACCACTCAAGCAATCACAAATATTCACCATGCAGCAATCTTGGCGTGATCCTCAACAACCACATACTTGGATCGTCCCTGCATCTAAAGATTGTCCTAAATGGCTCACGGGACAGCATAAAAGTCTTGCAATTCGCGTCAGCAGTCACCCGTACACAGCAAAATTATGTAAAGATAGTGGCATGGCTTTAGTTTCGACCAGCGCAAATCGAAGTGGGCATCAGGCCGCAAAAACAAGCAAAAATTGTCAAAAAAGATTTGGATCATCAGTCAAAACCTTGAATGGAAAAATAGCGGGCGCCAAAAAAACTTCTACCATACAAGATTTAATGACTGGAAAAATTCTTAGAAAGTAAGCAATGCCTTATCAAGAAATCAAACCAAACGCTGTTTATGAGTATCTGCAAAATCTGCAAAATAGAATTGTTGAAGCAGTTGAACTTGTAGACGGTAAAAATTTTTTAAATGATAGTTGGCAACGTCCAGAAGGCGGTGGCGGAACATCATGTATGTTAGAAGAAGGAAATGTGTTCGAAAGAGCTGGTATAGGTTTTTCCCACGTAAAAGGTCATAAACTTCCGCCTGCAGCAACTGCAGCCCACCCAGAAGCAGCCGGAAGGGCCTGGGAAGCAATGGGTGTTTCCTTAGTACTCCATCCCCGCAATCCTTATATACCGACTGTACATATGAATGTGCGATTTTTTATCGCAAAATCTCCAGAGCAAGGTTTAGATAAAGATATTTGGTGGTTTGGCGGCGGCATGGACTTAACTCCTTATTATGGTTTTGAAGAAGACGCTATCCATTTTCATCGTGTTTGCCGGGATGCATTAGCCCCTTTTGGTGAGGATTTATATCGTAATTTTAAACAGGATTGCGATAAGTATTTCCACCTAAAACATCGTAACGAGCCACGTGGAATCGGTGGTATTTTCTTTGATGATTTCAACACGCTTGGTTTTGATCAAAGCTTTGCCATGTTAAAAGCTATTGGCGATGCTTTTGTAAGCGCTTACTTACCTATCGTTCAACGTCGTAAAGATCTAGCCTATGGTGAGCAAGAGAGAGATTTTCAAGCTTATCGTCGGGGACGCTATGTTGAATTTAATTTGGTATTCGACCGTGGCACGTTGTTTGGCTTGCAGTCGAATGGGCGTACAGAATCAATCTTACTTTCTATGCCGCCAATCGTAAAATGGAGATATGATTGGAAACCAGAAAGCGGGACCCCTGAGGCCAAACTTTACACTGATTTTTTAATTGAAAAAAATTGGTTGGGTATATGAAATCCGTTGCTAATACGAATTTAATTTTTTCATCACTCCCCACCAACTGCTAAAAATATAAAGGGCCAAATTGTGTCAAAAAACTTTTTGAAGCAAATTTTCAGGACCAAACATATCGCAACAAAGCATGACAGTGGCTTAAAAAAATGCCTCACCGCCATAGATCTTACATTACTTGGAGTAGGCGCAATAATTGGTACTGGTATTTTTGTGCTTACCGGTATTGCTGCTGCCAACCAAGCAGGTCCAGCAGTTGTCTTATCTTTTATCATTTCTGGGACAGCCTGCGCATTTGCAGCTTTAGCTTATGCAGAACTTGCTGCAGCTGTGGGTGGATGCGGAAGCGCTTATGGATATAGCTATGTAGCATTTGGTGAAATTGTTGCTTGGATTATCGGATGGATTTTATTACTGGAATATAGCGTATCAGTTGCAGCTGTCGCTAATGGTTGGTCTGGTTATTTTAATCACGCTCTTACCGCCATCGGACTAGATTTACCTGCGGCACTTACCAAAAGTCCGGAATTAGGCGGAATTGTGAATTTACCCGCCACAGGCATCATTTTATTGCTAATGGTAATGCTTATAAAAGGCGCTAAACAAAGTGCTCAACTTAATACTGCTATGGTATTCATCAAACTTTTAGCCATCATTGTTTTCATTACTCTAGCCTCATTCAATGTGAATACCAGCAACTGGCATCCCTTTATGCCTTATGGCTGGTTCAGTACATTGCCTGATGGTAAAACAGTTGGTGTTCTCGCTGGGGCATCCCTAGTGTTCTTTGCATATGTAGGATTTGATGCTGTATCGACTGCTGTTGAAGAAGCCAAGAATCCCCAACGTGATGTGCCAATAGGCATCATTGCATCTTTGGGATTTTGCACTTTAATCTATATTTTAGTAGCGGGCTTGCTTACAGGTATAGTGCCTTATACTTCTTTAGGCGTAGATCATCCAGTTGCCTTCGCCCTAAAGGCTATTGGCTACAACTGGGCATCAGCGTTAGTTTCTGCAGGGGTTATTGCAGGTTTAACAACTGTTATGCTGGTTTTATATTACGGTTTGACTCGCATAATTCTTGCAATGAGCAGGGATGGTCTAATTACGCCTTACCTCTCATTCGTAAATCCAAAAACTCAAACGCCTATTCGCGTAATTGTGATAACAGGCATCATTATGGCAACAGCAGCAGGGTTGGTCCCATTAAGTGCTCTCGCTGAGCTTGTAAATATTGGGACACTTGCGGCGTTTGTATTGGTTTGTTTGGGTGTGATTGTATTACGAGCTAAACATCCAGAATTATCTCGTCCCTTTAAGACCCCTTTCAGTCCTCTCTTCCCTATATTAGGAATGCTCTCCTGTGGATCATTAATGATGTTTTTGCCCCAGCAAACTTGGACTAGATTCATCCTCTGGCTGGGCTTAGGCTTGATTATTTACTTCGCTTACTCAATCAAACATAGCAAGCTTACTAAACAATAAAAATATTAATCGCAATAAAAAAGCCAGTCTTTTGGACTGGCTTTTTTATTGCGATTAATCTGTGATTAAGATTAAAGTGATAACACCCAATGAACGATTGTTTTGATATCTTCATCTTTTACTTGTGGGCTGTTTGCTGGCATTGGAATTGGACCCCAAACACCGCTACCGCCTTTTTTAACTTTCTCAATAAGCTTTGCTTCCATATCTTTGCCTTTGTACTTAGCTGCTACGTCTTTGTATGCAGGGCCAACTACTTTTGCGTCAACAGAGTGACATGTTAAACAACCACTTTTTTGAGCCAAAGCTTTTGCAGCATCATCGGCACTAGCTTGACCAGCTAGCATTAATGAACCTACAGCAGCAACTGATAATAATAATGCTTTCATGCTATCTCCTAATTTCAATTAACTTTGAAAAGCTTTTAACTACTGCCACTTATAATAATACTCAATATTGATGCTGTTTTGAAAGTATTTTAAAGATTTCTTAACAACTCATCACATTCTGTTATGACAGCCATACATTCAACGACTCTACAAAGCCATGCGTTGACATCTGAACTTTGGGAGTTCCCAAGCGGACTATTTAATCCACTTAATACGTCTGGAAGATAAATAACCTACGTATCGGTTCATTAAAACCAGTTATTTAGGGATTTAAGGCTTCTAGGCTATATTCTGTAACCATGGTATGCGTTTCATTTGGGTAAATTGTGACACTATTTTCCATGGCATTAGCCGACTCTACGCAAATCATTTTTCGCCATTCATCCTTAACTCCCATGTCAGGCATTTGCTCAGCTTTTTCACCCCAAGGCGTCCAAATAATCGTGGAATGACTACAAGACTTAGTCACGCGAATTTTGCGTGAATAAACCTTATCATGTATTACGACGTCACGCCGGCTATTAATAAATATGCGATCAAACTCACTATCAAACTTAACTGGGCCATGCTGAATATTGCGCTCATAGCCAGCGACTTTATCTGAGAAGACCAAGTTTTCTAAACCCGTAACTTGGATATTTTCAATATCACTTACATTAAAGTAAGTGTGAAATGCCTCACCTATCATAAACGGATGACTCGCCAAATTAGTGGTCATCATTTCTAGACGCAAGGTCTCGCCAATATTGATCGCTAACAAAAAGCGATAGTCATAAGATAGTTGTTTTCTTGTCACATCAGTATGGGTCATTTCAAGCAGTAAGCGTGTTGCACCATTGGCAAGAGTGCTAGTTTGTAACACTTTCCAAGAAATCACACGGGCAAAACCATGCGGGCAATAGCTACTATCGGTTGGGTGCGCACCAAACCAAGGCCAGCAAATAGGAATCCCACCACGTATGGATCGGCCAGCTTTATAGCGCGTATTACTAGAAAGCCACAAGACTGGTTGAGCTGCAGCTTTCGGCTGCCAGTGCATGACATGTCCACCCTGCAAGGCAATCGTAGCATGTGCATGTGCATTTTCTACCGATAAGAACTCTAATCCGTGCTCATCTTCATATTGAACAATACCAACACCTACTCCAACTTTATTTTGAGCTAACTGCGTATGAATCATAATTCCCTTATTTTTTCTCGATTTGCGAGACATCACGTACCGCACCTTTAGCGGCAGAAGTGCTCATCGCCGCATAAGCACGAAGTGCGGGTGAAACAGCACGCTCCCGGCTAATCGGCTTCCAAGCTTTGGTACCTTTTGCTTCCATTACCGCACGGCGTTTTGCTAAAGTTGCATTATCTATCTTTAGGTTAATTGTGCGATTTGGGATATCAATCTCAATGGTATCGCCCTCTTCTACCAAACCGATTGCACCGCCTTCGGCCGCTTCCGGTGAAGCGTGACCAATACTCAAGCCGGATGTTCCTCCAGAGAATCGGCCATCGGTCAGTAAAGCACATGCTTTTCCCAAACCCTTAGACTTAAGGTATGAAGTTGGATATAACATTTCCTGCATACCAGGCCCACCACGTGGCCCCTCATATCGAATAACCACAACATCACCCGCTACAATTTTATCATCCAAGATGCCTGCGACTGCATCATCTTGCGATTCAAAAATACGTGCAAAACCCGTGAATTTCAAAATGCTATCATCAACACCTGCTGTTTTAACAATACAGCCATCCAGTGCTATGTTGCCATAAAGCACAGCCAAACCACCATCTTGTGAATAAGCATGGGCTTTATCGCGAATACACCCTTCGGCTCTATCTGTGTCTAATGCTGGCCAAAGCATAGATTGGCTAAATGCAATTGTTGTTGGAATACCCCCTGGCGCAGCCAAAAACAACTTCTTAGCTTCTTCGTTACCAGACTTCATAACATCCCATTGATCTAAAGCATCACCCATCGATGGTGCATGGACCACTGGCGTATCACGATGAATCACACCAGCACGATCGAGCTCACCCAAAATGCCCATTACTCCACCAGCACGATGAACGTCTTCCATGTGGTATTTAGCAGTTGCTGGCGCTACTTTACAGACACAAGGTACGCCCCGTGAAATACGGTCGATGTCTTTCATAGTGAAATTCACTTCAGCCTCATGAGCAGCCGCCAATAAGTGCAACACTGTATTAGTTGAGCCCCCCATTGCGACATCCAAACTCATCGCATTTTCAAATGCTTTGAAATTGGCAATTGAGCGAGGTAAAACGCTTGCATCTTCTTGTTCATAATAACGCTTGGTGATCTCCACAATTAAACGACCAGCGTTTAAGAATAATTGTTTGCGTGCCCCATGCGTAGCAAGCGTAGAGCCGTTACCCGGCAAGCTTAATCCAAGAGCCTCTGTTAAACAGTTCATTGAGTTGGCGGTAAACATTCCTGAGCAAGAGCCACAAGTTGGGCAAGCTGAGCGCTCAATAGCCTCAGATTCAGCATCAGACACTTTAGTGTCGGCAGCAGCAACCATCGCATCCACTAAGTCTAACTTGTGGACATTGCCTTGCCAATTTACCTTGCCTGCTTCCATCGGACCACCTGAAACAAAAACCACAGGGATGTTCAAGCGTAAGGCAGCCATCAACATACCAGGGGTGATTTTGTCACAGTTGGAAATACACACTAGCGCATCGGCGCAATGAGCATTGACCATATATTCCACACTATCTGCAATCAAATCACGGCTTGGCAAACTATACAACATACCGCCATGGCCCATAGCAATGCCGTCATCCACGGCAATCGTATTAAACTCTTTTGCTACACCACCCGCTTTTTCAATTTCACGCGCAACTAACTGCCCCATGTCTTTTAAGTGAACATGCCCAGGCACAAACTGCGTAAATGAATTGGCAACAGCAATAATCGGCTTATCAAAATCACCATCTTTCATCCCAGTAGCGCGCCAAAGTGCACGGGCACCCGCCATATTGCGGCCATGAGTAGTAGTGCGTGATCGATATACAGGCATAAAAGCATCCAACAAAATTCAAAAATATAATTTTAAACTACCCAGCCCCAATCGGCATTAGTTATATGACCTTAAAGGTTATAAGGGGAATCAAATCGCAGCCACGCTTTGTTGCCTTAGATGTAAAATAGACGTAGTCCTTTAACTTTAGATTATCTTTATTTTTATGTTTACACATCCACAATTCGACCCTGTTGCCATCCACATTGGTAAGTTTGGCATTCATTGGTACGGCCTAATGTATTTAGCTGGCTTCATGGCTTTTTTAACTTTAGGGAAATGGCGCGCATCCCATCAATCATGGCGCGGGTGGTCAATTGAGATGGTTGATGACGCTCTTTTTTATGGTGCGTTGGGTGTAATTTTAGGTGGGCGTTTGGGCTACGTGATGTTTTACCAAGCCAGTTATTTCATGGTGCATCCAATTGAGATTTTTTACGTGTGGCAAGGTGGCATGAGCTTTCATGGTGGGTTTTTAGGGGTATTAGTCGCTATGTTATTTTTTAGTCACAAATACCAAAAGCCTTGGTTAGGAATTATGGATTTTATTGCGCCACTCGTTCCTATTGGTTTAGGTGCCGGACGTATGGGAAACTTTATCAACGGAGAGCTTTGGGGACGCGCTACCCATTCTGATTGGGGCATGATTTTCCCTAATGTTGATCAAACACTCCGTCATCCTTCACAACTTTATGAGTTTGGTTTAGAAGGGCTTTTACTATTTATCATTTTATGGACATACTCAGGCAAGCCACGTGAAACTGGCACCGTCTCGGCCTTATTTTTAATTGGCTACGGTAGCTTTAGATTTATTGCAGAATACTCCCGCGAACCAGATGCATTTTTAGGTCTATTAAGTTTAGGTCTGAGCATGGGGCAATGGTTGAGTTTACCTATGGTGATAGCAGGTTTGGCTATGTACTTCTATCACCGGCATAAAATACAGACCGTTAAACTTTTCTAACAACAGCGCTTAACTCCAGTCCATTTCTTTTCCTGCCACTCCTTAAAGAATGCCTCTTTAGTGAGTAGCGGCAAGATTTCACCTTCGGCGTTATTTTGGCGATGCTCTGCGTAATGCTCTAAATAGCGTTCATAAGCATCATCGCCAGACAATTGCCGTACACAATCCCACAAACCTCTGATTGATTTAAACAAAATTTAAACTTCCATGATACCCAAAACTGCTCTCGCTTCTGCCATCACCGTTGGTTCATCTTTTAAAACATAACCTTTCTCAAGCATTCTGGTCATGTATTGTTTGTTGTATAAGAAAGCAACAATTAATTGCCAAAGTCCAAAAGTACATAACGTAAAAAGAAAATGAAGTGCAGCAACCCCAAGCTCACCGCGAACCAATGGCACCCACCAACCAAAAAACAAATAAGTCCAACTAAATCCAAAATAACCCATTCGAGTGAGCCCCGTTTTTGGATTCTGAATAATTACACCTGTTGCCATCACTAATAATCCTTTGTTTGTTTGTCTGAAGATTTAATCGATGCAAGATTTTTGATAAGCGACTTCGGATGAATGTAAGGCCGCCTTTCCAAAATAAGATCGCACCACTAGCCGCAACATATCTAGCACAACCACCCAAAGCATAGCGACAAAGAACATGGTGAGCCATGCATCTAATTGTTGATTAAAAATCAATTGCGGGGCAACAACGGCTTTTTCTGGTGACAATGTACCAGCAGATAATTTAGTTGACATATCATTTGCTGCAGCAAAAAAGCCTACCCGAATATCTGTGCTAGTAATTTTCTCCCAAGCAGCTGTGCTAGTAATCACAATCAACCATATTAATGGCAACCCAGTCACCCATGCAAAATTAAACTTCCCTGACTTGAACAAAATCCCTGTGCCTACACACAAAGCAATTGCCGCAAGCATTTGGTTAGCAATACCAAATAGTGGCCATAAAATATTCACGCCGCCATTTGGATCAATCACCCCAATATACAAGAAATAACCCCAGCCAGACACGACCAGTGCACTTGTAATTAATACTGAAGGCCACCATGAAGTCTCAGACATTTTTGGCCAAATATTACCCAGCATGTCTTGAAGCATAAAGCGACCTACTCTTGTCCCAGCATCCAAGGTCGTGAGGATAAAAATTGCTTCAAACATTATGGCAAAGTGATACCACATTGCCAATAAACCTTTGCCAAAGAGGCTACCGAAAATGCTCGCCATGCCCACTGCTAAGCTAGGGGCGCCGCCAGTTCGGGCAAATAAAGAGGTCTCACCCATATCGCTAGCCAAGGTTTTCATCTGATCAACCGTCACTGGGAAGCCCCATGATGAAATCATAAATACCGCATCTGCGGCTTCTTTGCCTACAACACCCGCAGGGCTGTTAATTGCAAAGAATACGCCTGGGTCGAGCACTGTAGCGGCAATCAAGGCCATGATTGCCACAAATGATTCTAGCAACATGCCTCCATAGCCTATCATACGAATATCACGCTCGTTGCTTAATAATTTGGGTGTAGTGCCTGAAGAAATAAGGGCATGAAAGCCAGAAATGGCACCACAGGCAATCGTAATAAACACAAATGGAAATAATGTCCCGCCAAATATTGGTCCACTGCCATCAATAAATTGCGTCATGGCCGGCATTTTAATTTGGGGATGCAGGGTAAAAATCGCTACTGTGAGCAACAAAATTGTGCCAAGCTTCATAAAGGTCGAGAGGTAATCACGAGGCGCAAGCAAGAGCCAAACCGGCATGATTGCAGCCGCAAAGCCGTATGCAATTACCCACCAAGCAAGCGTTAAGCCTTCATGGTCAAACAAAACACGAAGCATCGGATGATGATCTATCCACCCACCACTAAACACAGCAAACAATAGCAATACAATGCCAAGTAAAGAAGCTTCAAGCACTTCCCCAGGACGAATATGGCGCATATAAAGTCCGACTATCATCGCAATTGGAATGGTTGCTGCCACCGTAGAAGTGGCCCAAGGGCTATGCTTCATTGCATTAACGACCACGAGGCCAAGCACAGCAATTAAAATGATCATAATGGCGAATGTGCCGATTAAAGCAGCCGCCCCACCAATTGGTCCAATTTCATCACGTGCCATTTGTCCTAGACTACGGCCATTGCGTCGCACTGAGAAAAACAGCGTCACCATATCTTGTACGCAACCACCCAAAACTGCACCAAATAATATCCAAAGCGTACCTGGCAAATATCCAAATTGGGCGGCAAGCGTTGGTCCAACCAACGGGCCAGGACCCGCAATTGCAGCAAAATGGTGCCCAAACACAATCCATTTATTAGTCGGAATAAAATCACGGCCATTATCTAGGCGCTCAGCTGGTGTGGCACGAGTTTGATCCACTAACAACACCTTAGTAGCTAGCCACGCCGCATAAAAGCGGTAAGCAATGGCATAAACACAAAGCGCCGCAGTGATAAACCAAAGTGCATTGATGCTTTCACCCCGATTAATCGCTATGCCACCTACGGCAAAAGTGCCAATCAAAGCAATCAAAACCCAAACGAATTTTTTTATTAAAGTGTTTTGCATTGTGATTAGGTTTTTCTTCAAGCGATATTAAAAAAATAAGCAACCCATACAGATGTGACCTGTATTAACAAACAAGGCACGACCTGAGAAGCAAACGCTTTACCACCACTTACAACTGCAGTAATTGCTTTAGAAACTGCATTAAGTGAAAATGCAGCTAAAATTGGCAATCCAGCATTTGATGCAGCAAGTTGATGATTTGCCACAAATGAGGCAATAGATACTGTAGGTGCGTGCGCATCAACCAAACCAACAAATGCTGAGCCTATAACCAAGCCTGCCTGCCCAAACCATTGATTAAGCGCTGCTGAAATAACAAGCACAATAGCGATTATCCCCGCCAAAAAAAATGCTGTCTTAACGCTAAACGATTGACTAACATTTCCTGACTCAATTACAGGGTGGTGCATGGCATTCAATGTTAACATCCCCCCACAAATCAAAATTGCAACCCCGCCAAAAAGCAAGGGTATTGCTAAAGCTTTTAAAGTTGGCTGGCTAATCGCCACTAGAATCAAAGTAATCTGCAAAATTGTTGAAAAACATGACAGGACTGCACCCGCTACTGCAGAACCCATCAAATTTGGCATTTCACGAGAACGATGCCCCATTGCACTAATTGTCGCAATGCTAGAAATAAATCCTGAAACCATACCCACCAATGGCAACCCTATGCGACCTCCAATTACGCGAAGGGCGAGATGACCAAAAGCTCCTATCGCCATTACCAAAATGACCACCAACCATAAATTACGTGGGTTGATGGCATCAAATGGTCCCATCGGAACATTAGGCATTAATGGCAAAATAATTAGCGTCGCGCCAGCTAAAATCAAAAAGTCATTTAACTCATCTTTAGTCAGCACTCCAAGTACAAAACCATGAATCGGTTCTTTGGCTGATAACAGAATCGCAGCAGATACAGCCAAACTAGCTGCCAAAACTGGCGTAGTAATGGCCAAAGCACCTAATACCACCGTAAATAACAATGAAATCTCCGTCGTTAAGCCCAAACGCTCATCCCTGCGAACATAAAATGCTACCGAAGCAAATATCGCCACACAAATTAGAGAAGCAAACATCAGCCAAAAATTCATCCAAGAAGTAATCGCCCCCAACATCGAGGCAATCGTAAATGTTCGAATGCCTGCCAGCGAGTTATCCGGCTGACCATTAGAAGTTTGCACATGATTTTTACTTCGCTCACGTTCCGCGCCTATAAGCAATCCAATGCCTAGTGCTACGCCTAAATTTAGTAAAACTGCATTGTCCATAATATTAATTGCCACTTTTGTACATCCTCAGATCTATTCATTTAATAAGAGTTTACAACAAGCCCAGCCCATCTAAAGGCAATGTCTCATTGCCAACAATAAAATGATTAATTAACCCTTTATAAAACTGTGCATCCATAATTGTTGTTAGGGCTTTTTTATGCTGATCGAAGAGTAGTTGTGGCGTTTGGTCCCTTTTATGTGTCGTGGGATTCAAATTCATATTAAAATGAAAGCATTACATAGTTTCAAATGCTCATGCAAAAAATCAAACACTTAGTATTAGGTATTACTGGAGGAATTGCGGCATACAAAGCGGCTGAATTGACTCGCCTACTGGTCAGAAATGGCATCACAGTACAAATAGTGATGACTGATGCAGCTTGCCATTTTATTACGCCAGCGACAATGCAAGCACTCTCTGGTAGAACTGTTCATACCAAGATGTGGGATGCAAGCATTCCAAACGGCATGCCCCATATTGAACTAAGCCGTGAAGCGGACGCAATTTTAGTCGCACCCGCTAGTGCTGACTTTCTGGCAAAATTAGTCCATGGAAATGCAGATGATTTACTTTCAACCCTTTGTTTGGCTCGCAACTGCCCATTGTTAGTTGCCCCAGCCATGAATAAACAAATGTGGGAAAGCCCAGCGACAAAGCGCAATGTTGCTCAACTATTAAAAGATGGGGTGATGATTATGGGCCCTGATAGCGGTGAGCAGGCCTGCGGTGAATTTGGGTTGGGTCGCATGCTTGAGCCAGAAATATTGTTTAATGATCTGCTATCAAACCTGAATGCTGAGTTGCCCACAAGACCACTAGCTGGAAAGCAAATACTAATCACAGCAGGTCCAACGATAGAAAAAATTGATCCTGTCCGCGCAATTACCAATTTAAGCTCAGGAAAAATGGGTTATAGCATAGCTGAAGCGGCGATTGATATGGGAGCAGAAGTAACATTGGTGAGCGGTCCGACTTTTTTAACCGCACCTCCATCAGCAAAATTTGTAAGTGTAGAAACTGCTTCAGAAATGCTTAATGCCGTCATGGAAAACATTACAAACAAAGATATTTTTATTAGCGTGGCTGCAGTAGCCGATTATCGTCCAGCATCGCAAAGCGTAGAAAAAATCAAGAAAAACAAAAGCTCGCTGAATATTGAACTCATTCCAAATGTAGATATTTTGGGGGAAGTGGCAGCATTATCAAATGCACCTTTTTGCGTAGGCTTTGCTGCAGAAAGTGAGAATTTATTAGCTTATGCAGAAGAAAAACGTCAGTCTAAGAATATCCCCCTTATAGTTGCCAATATCGCCAATGAAGCTCTAGGCGCAAATGAGAGCACGCTTACACTGCTAGATGACAATGGCACATATCCTTTGCCAAAATCAAGCAAATCAAAGTCTGCTCGCACACTTTTAACTCATATCGCAAACATGCTTTAGCTATTTTCAAAAGAAAGTAATTCAAATGAGTTTACAAATCGAACTTAAAATTTTAGATTCCCGCTTAAATGAAAACATGCCTGCCTATGCCACGAGTGGCTCCGCCGGTTTAGATTTGCGTGCTTGCATTAATGATCCGATTACCATTAACCCTGGTGAAACAACTCTTATACCAACTGGCATGGCAATGCACCTTGCCAATCCAGCTTATGCAGCCATGATTCTTCCTCGATCAGGTTTAGGCCATAAACATGGGATCGTATTGGGTAATTTGGTTGGTTTAATTGATTCAGATTATCAAGGCCAGCTATTTGTTTCTTGCTGGAATCGAAGCCAAGAAGCTTTTTTAATGAACCCTATGGAGCGCATGGCTCAATTAGTGATTGTGCCAGTCGTACAGGCGCACTTTACAGTAGTTGATGAATTTAACGCTAGCGATCGCGGTGAAGGCGGCTTTGGAAGTACTGGTAAACAGTAAATACATTCGCATCTAGAAAAATATTCGAATTAACTTGAAAATAAACACATTTTCATGGTATAAATGCGGTCTTTCGAATTTTGGTATGCAGTATCAGGAGAGTAGTATGGCACGCGTATGTCAGGTAACCGGCAAAAAGCCGATGGTGGGGAATAACGTCTCTCACGCAAATAACAAAACAAAGCGTCGTTTTTTACCTAATTTGCAAAATCGCAAGTTTTGGGTTGAGAGCGAAAATCGTTGGATCAGTATGCGTATTACTAACGCTGCACTTCGCACTATCGACAAAAACGGCATTGATGCTGTTTTAGCGGATATGCGCGCTGCTGGCGAGAAGATTTAAGGACTCATCATGCGTGAAAAAATCAAATTAGAATCAAGTGCTGGTACTGGTCACTTTTATACCACTACTAAAAACAAACGCACCATGCCAGAAAAAATGGAAATCAAGAAATTTGATCCTGTTGTTCGTAAGCATGTGCTCTATAAAGAAGCAAAATTAAAATAACTGTTACAAGCATCGAATGATTTAATCATAAAAAAACCCGCAATTAGCGGGTTTTTTTATGATTATTATTAACATACATCCACAAGTTCTTATCGAACATCATCCCAATTAGTCCCAGTGACTAAAGGCTTTTGCTTTGAAGGCTCAACTTTTTCAGGCTTTACAATCGAAGGATTATCGACCATGCGCACCTCTCTTTGAGGATATGGCACAATAACAGCATGTTGTTTAAACTGGCGCCAAATTTCTAAGTAAAGATCAGACTGTAAATTAGCATAACCTTCTTCCGGATCGGTTATCCAAAAAGCAAGATTTAAATCAATCCCATTCTCACCAAAGCCTACAACTTGAACTTCAACAGATGGAGATTCTAATACGCGCGTGTGTGAGTTCGCGGCCTCTCTAACGATCGTAATCACTGAATCAAGGTCACTGTCATAGCTAACTTGAATTGGCATCGTTATTCGGCCTTTACGGTCCGTATAAGAGTGGTTAATAAACACCGTAGACATAAGAATTTCATGGGGAATAACCACTTCTGTTCCATCGAGCTTACGAAGAATCATGTACCGAAATCGTAATTCACTGACCACTCCATAGTGGCTATCTACCGTAACCACATCACCAATGTGGACCGAGTCGTCAAGCAAGATAGCAAAACCACTAATGTAATTGCTTGCAATCTTTTGCAAACCAAAACCCAATCCAACACCAAATGCGCCCCCAAATACAGACAGCAAGGTAATGTCTATCCCTACCCCTGATAATGCAATTAGTACAGCAATGACAGAAAGACCTATACGTATAAGCTTTGATAAAACTACACGGACGTTAATATCAATTCTTTCCACCCGCATCATTCTATTTTCTATCATTCGACTCAATGAAAGGGTCAGAAACAATGTAAGCAATATTGTCAGAATTGCCTGAATTACAATTAGAGCATTGAGATGTGACTTGCCAACTTTAAATGTAATTTCCTCTAAAGAGTTTAATATTGGCAACCAAAATCCGCTCAAATTTAAAGCAAGAATAGCCCAAATAACTCTTGATATTAGGCGCTCAATCGAGCGCATCCAGCTACCCTCAGTAAATATATAGCGTAAACCGTATATGCATAATCGAATAGCGACCATTGCCCACAAAAAGTTTACGCAAAGCATCAACAGGCTCACGTGCTGCCAATGACTTAGAATAATGCTGCAAAGATAAATCAGCACTATTGAAGATAATGGAAACAAAATACGATTGAGGCCACCAATTTCTTTTTGCCAAGCTTGAGGCGCATAGGTGATTACATAAGAACGCATTAAGCGACTCAACAGCCATGCACAACCAAAACTGGCAAAAATAACAGTGAATTGCCAAAGCATTACCGCTGTAGGCAAATCCGCAAGCAACTCAGTCCAAAGTAAATGCATTTCTATATTCATCGTAAAAATATCGCCGCCAAACCCAGAAAAATGAAGAACCCGCCACTATCTGTCATAGCCGTAATCAAAACACTAGAGCCCACAGCGGGATCTCGACCAAGCCTAGTCATCATTAAAGGAATAATCACTCCCATAACCGCAGCAAGTAACAAATTAATAGTCATCGCAGCAGTCATAACTAGACTTAACGTGCTATTTTGATACAGCGCAAAAGCAATTAGACCCAAAACGCCACCCCAAATCAACCCATTCAACAAACTAACACCCAATTCCTTTTTAAGAAGAGCCTGCATATTATGGGAAGCAATTTGACCAAGTGCTAAGCCTCTAACGATCATAGTGGTAGTTTGGTTGCCAGAATTACCACCAATCCCTGCCACAATTGGCATAAGGGCTGCCAAAGCCACAGTCTTTTCTATTGAGCCTTCAAACAAACCAATTACACGGGAAGCAATCAGTGCTGTAACTAAATTAACGGCTAACCATGTCCAACGATTTTGCACTGACTTCCATACGGAAGAAAACAAATCCTCTTCTTCACGTAAGCCTGCCATAGATAACATATCACTCTCAGCCTCTTCACGAATGTAATCCATGACCGTATCAACGGTTAAGCGCCCAACAAGCTTGTTATTTTCATCAACGACAGGGGCGGTAACTAAGTCGTAACGTTCAAAGGCCTTTGATGCATCATCCGCCAAATCATCTGGGTGAAATACAACAGGATCATCCGCCATAATTTCAGCCACGCCTAGATCAAGATCCTTCACGACCAAACGTTTTAACGGAAGTACGCCACGCAGAATGTCATGTCTATCCACTACAAAAAGCTTATCTGTATGGTCTGGCAGGGAGCCAATCCGACGCAAGTAACGAAGCGCTACCTCCAAGGTAATATCCTCACGAATCGTTAGGATATCAAAATCCATCAATGCCCCTACGGCATTGTGAGGGTAAGCAAGTGCTGATTGCAATCGTTCACGATTCTGAATATCGAGACTTTCTAACAAATCATGAAGAACATCCGTTGGTAAATCCGGTGCTAGATCTGCAAGTTCATCAGTATCTAACTGTTCAGCAGCAGCTAGTAACTCCTCACTATCCATATCGGCAATAAGTGTTTGCCGAACAGCATCAGAAACTTCGAGCAGGATTTCTCCGTCACGCTCCGCCTTAACTAGATCCCATACCAGTAAACGCTCTTCCAAGGGCAGAGCCTCAAGAATATGCGCTACGTCTGCAGGATGAAGTTGATCAAGTTTTTTTTGGAGTAATACGAGGTTTTGCTTGTCAACTAATGTTTCAACAAGCAATTGCTTAGGCATATCTAATTCTTGCTTACGCACCAAATCCGCAATAAGCTTATGCTTACCTAGCAAGTGAATCACTTGCTGAAGACTTTCTTGTAAGCTTTCTTTAATTTCTGGGACTTCTGCCATTTAATATACTCGCAGAGAATTATTTAATACTTTGTTAACGGTAAAAGTATCGCGAATACCGCAATTTTTTGATGATATAACATAACCCAAAGGAAGTTTTAATAAATCGCTATAAAAGCCATCAACCCTATGAAGAAAAAGTATATTTTATATGGCACAAGCGCCTGTCATTTATGTGAAGACGCTGAAAAGCTCATTAACTCAACCATACAAGACATGCACATCATTTATGCAAAAATAGATATCACTGAGAACGACAATTTGCTACAAAAGTACGGATTAAAAATTCCCGTATTTCAATGTCTATCAACAAAACAGGATCTCAATTGGCCTTTTAACGAAGTAGCACTAGAATTGTTTATCAAAGCGCAATAAAAAAGCCGGCTATTAACCGGCTTTTTCTTAAATCATTAAATTTACTCAGCTACAACTAATTCTGAAGAAGTGTCTGGTCGATCTACTAATTCAACTAAGGCCATGGGTGCATTGTCACCATTACGGAAACCGCATTTTAAAATACGTAGGTAACCACCTGGACGTGCTGAATAACGAGGGCCTAGTTCATTGAACAATTTACCAACGATATCTCTATCACGAAGACGACTAAACGCCAAACGACGGTTTGCCAAAGTCGCATTTTTACCCAATGTGATCAGAGGCTCTGCAACACGACGAAGTTCTTTTGCTTTTGGCAAAGTTGTTTTAATAACTTCATGACGCAACAATGATGTTGCCATGTTACGCAACATTGCCTGACGATGGCTGCTGGTACGATTTAGTTTACGATTACTGTTGCGATGACGCATAGTGATATCCTCACACCTTTACTATTATACTTTTTCCAGGCCAACTGGCGGCCAGTTCTCTAATTTCATACCTAAAGTAAGACCTTTAGAGGCTAAAACATCTTTAATCTCATTAAGTGATTTACGGCCCAAGTTAGGCGCCTTCAATAACTCATTTTCACTGCGTTGAATCAAATCACCAATATAGTAAATATTTTCGGCTTTTAAACAATTTGCAGAACGAACTGTCAATTCCAAATCATCCACCGGACGTAATAGGATTGGGTCAACTTGAGGTACTTGTTTAACCTCAACTTCTGTTGGAGCACCCTCAAGATCAGCGAATACTGACAATTGACCAATCAAAATGCGCGCAGCATCACGAATTGCTTGTTCAGGTTCCATAACCCCGTTTGTCTCAACATCCATTACAAGCTTATCTAAGTCAGTTCTTTGTTCTACACGAGCACTCTCAACATGATAACTTACCTTGTTAATAGGGCTAAATGAGGCATCAATCATGATAAAGCCTAAAATACGATCTTCATCTGTCCTTTGACGAACAGGTACAGGTTGATATCCACGGCCCATTTCAACCTTCACTTCCAAATTCAGCTTGCCGCCTTTAGTAAGATGAGCAATTACGTGATTTGGGTTAAAAATTTCAGCATCATGGCCTGTTTCAAAATCACCAGCGGTTACAACGCCCTCAGAGGATTTGCTCAATGTAAGGATTGTTTCACTCTTATTGTTAAGCTTTAACGCTACACCCTTAAGATTCAACAAAATATCAACAACGTCTTCTTGAACGCCATCAATAGTTGAATATTCATGAACAACACCATCAATTTTAACTTCTGTAATCGCAAAGCCAGGAATTGAAGATAACAATACCCGGCGCAGTGCGTTACCCAGCGTATAGCCAAATCCACGTTCCATAGGTTCTAAAGTAACACGTGCACGTAATGGAGAAATAACTTCAACATCCACAACACGTGGCTTCAAATATTCAGTCGGACTGTTTTGCATAAACTTTCCTTACGGTCCTAAATTAAATTACTTAGAGTAAAGCTCAACAACTAGTGATTCATTAATTGTTGCAGGTAATTCATCACGTTGTGGCTTAGCTTTAAATGTGCCCTTGAGCGCCTTAACATCTACTTCGATCCATTCAGGAAACCCGCGTTGTTCAGCCGCAGCCATTGCGCCTTTAATGCGCAATTGATTAGCAGATGCCGGAGCAACCTGAACTGTGTCACCAGGCTTCACTTGGTATGAAGGTATATTTACACGCTTGCCGTTAACCAAAATACTATTATGGCGAACGATCTGACGTGCTTCAGTGCGTGATGCACCTAAGCCCATACGGTAAGTAACGTTATCCAAACGACATTCCAAAAGCTGCAACAAGTTTTCACCAGTAATGCCTTTTTGACGGTCAGCCTCTGCATAGTAGCTACGGAATTGTTTCTCTAAAACGCCATAGATGCGACGCAACTTTTGTTTCTCACGTAATTGAACACCATAGTCTGATAAACGTTGATTGCGACGTTGTCCATGTTGACCTGGTGGAAAATTACGTTTTTCGATAGCGCATTTGTCTGTGAAACACTTTTCGCCTTTAAGGAAAAGTTTTTCGCCTTCACGGCGACACTGACGGCACTTAGGATCGAGATTTCTAGCCAAGGTATTTCTCCTATTAAATCTTACTTCTTAATTGCGGCGTACTAAATACGACGCTTTTTAGGTGGACGGCAACCATTGTGTGGAACTGGCGTCACATCTGAAATGCTAGTGATTTTAAAACCAACCGCGTTCAAAGCACGAACAGCTGATTCGCGTCCTGGACCAGGCCCTTTAATACGAACCTCAAGGTTCTTAACACCACATTCTTGTGCAGCTTTTCCAGCAGCCTCTGCAGCAACCTGAGCAGCAAATGGTGTGCTCTTACGAGAACCCTTAAAACCAGCCCCGCCAGATGTTGCCCATGAGAGCGCGTTACCTTGGCGATCTGTGATCGTAATAATTGTATTGTTAAATGAAGCATGAACGTGGGCAATGCCCTCGGCAATGTTCTTTTTAACTTTTTTGCGTACACGTACGTTAGCTTTAGCCATGTTTACTTATTCCTTACTTGGATTGCTTAATAGGCTTCACTGGACCCTTACGTGTTCGCGCATTTGTTTTTGTGCGCTGACCACGAACAGGCAAGCCACGGCGGTGACGAACACCACGATAGCAACCTAAGTCCATTAATCGCTTAATATTCATTGAAACTTCACGACGCAGGTCGCCTTCAACTTGTAGCTTTGCAACTTCATCACGCAGCTTTTCAACTTCTGCATCGTTAAGATCCTTAACTTTTGCAGTCGTCAATACACCAGCTGCAGCACAGATTTGTTTTGCAGTATTGCGTCCTACACCGTAAATCGAAGTTAATGCGATTTCAGTGTGCTTATGATTTGGGATGTTTACCCCTGCTATCCGAGCCATGTATCTACTCCAAAATTATGGCGTTTTATATTCTATATCGCCAAAAAAGCCCTAAATTTTAACACCTATGCCAGGTTATAACAATTGGCAAAGGACTATTCTCAACTTCCTTACAACGACCAATTAACCTTGGCGTTGTTTATGTCTTGGATCAGTGCAAATAACGCGCACAACACCACGACGACGAACAACTTTACAATGACGGCACAAAGCCTTTACTGATGCACGAACTCTCATTTTTGCCTCACAAAATCCAAATAATTATTACTAATTCTATTTAGCGCGGAAAATAATCCGTGCTCGCGAAAGATCATACGGGGTCATTTCAACTGTTACTTTGTCACCAGGTAAGATACGAATGTAGTGCATACGCATCTTTCCTGATATATAACCCAAAACGATATGTCCATTTTCCAACTTAACTCTAAATGTAGCATTTGGGAGATTTTCTAGAATCTCCCCCTGCATCTCAATTCTGTCTTCTTTTGCCATGTACTATAAAGCTCACTCTCTGATTAAATTAGCGTGAACTTGCTGAACCATTTTTGAAGTTTGCTTTTTTCAGCAAACCTTCATATTGATGTGACATCAAATGCGCTTGCACTTGCGTCATGAAGTCCATAGTAACCACAACAATAATTAACAGAGATGTACCACCGAAATAAAATGGCACATTAAATTTTAAAATCAAAAACTCTGGCAATAAACACACTAATGTAATGTATACCGCACCAACCAAGGTCAATCGACCCATGATACGATCAATATACTTAGCAGTTTGCTCGCCAGGTCGAATTCCTGGAACAAAAGCACCACTCTTTTTTAAATTATCTGCTGTTTCTTTAGGGTTAAAAACTAAAGCCGTATAGAAGAAACAGAAAAATATAATCGCACTAACAAAGAACAGTATGTAAAGCGGCTGCCCAGGAGACAATTTCGTCCCAATGTCTTTAAGCCACGAAAAGTTCTCATTACTCCCAAACCACCCAGCCAGGGTGGCAGGAAACAAAATAATACTAGAAGCAAAAATTGGTGGAATAACACCAGCCATATTTAGCTTCAATGGCAAATGACTTGTTTGCCCGCCCATCACCTGCCGACCAACCTGCCTTTTTGCATAATTTACAGTGATTTTTCTTTGTCCACGCTCAACAAATACAACAAACGCCGTCACTAGAATAGTCGCAGCAAACAAGAAAATCACGAATACAGGATTAAAAGCACCACTACTTGCAAGCTCCAATGTTTTAAATACTGCATTCGGCAAACCTGCCACGATACCAGCAAAGATAATGATAGAAATGCCATTACCAATGCCGCGCTCTGTAATTTGCTCGCCCAACCACATCAAAAACATTGTGCCACTTACCAAAGTTACAACAGCAGTCAACCTAAACATAAGGCCTGGATCTAATACTAAGTTAGCTTGCGACTCTAAAGCTATCGCAATACCTAGCGCTTGAAATGTAGCTAAAAGCACCGTTCCGTATCTAGTATATTTCGTAATTTGCCTTCTACCAGCTTCACCTTCTTTTTTCAGCTGCTCCATTTGAGGGGAAACAACAGTCAAAAGCTGCATAATAATTGATGAAGAAATGTAAGGCATGATACCTAGCGCAAATACTGTGAATCTTGAAAGGGCACCACCTGAAAACATATTAAACATTCCCAGAATGCCGCCACTTTGCGACTCAAACAACTTTGCTAATACATCGGCATTAATACCTGGCACTGGTATATGAGCACCCAAACGATAAACAACAAGCGCACCTAAAACAAATAGCAAGCGACTTTTTAGTTCACCTGTTTTACTTACTGCACTTAAAATATTATCGTTTGCCAACTTATTACTCTTCGATTGTGCCGCCAGCAGCTTCAAGAGCAGCGCGAGCACCTTTAGTCAGCAACAAACCTTGCACAGAAACTGCACGACTTATATCGCCAGACAAATAAACTTTTACAGACTTAACAAAACCAGGAACAATGTTCGCAGCTTTTAAAGTCAGAATATCAATAACTTTAGCATCAACCAAAAGCAATTCGCTTGTACGTACACGAGCCGTATCATTCTTCGTCAATGATACAAAACCACGCTTTGGTAAACGACGTTGCAATGGCATTTGACCGCCTTCGAAACCCACCTTATGGAAACCACCAGTACGTGATTTTTGACCTTTGTGACCGCGACCCGCCGTCTTACCAAGGCCAGATCCGATACCACGGCCAACGCGACGCTTAGCGTGCTTACTGCCTTCTGCAGGACTAATAGTATTTAATTTCATTATGACTCCACCTTTAACAGATAGTTAACGGCGTTAATCATCCCACGGTTAGCAGGAGTATCTAAAACTTCTACTGTGTGATGCATACGACGAATACCTAAACCAGCTACACAAGCTTTGTGTGAAGCAATTCTTCCAATGGTACTTTTAATCAAAGTAACCTTAACAGTAGCAACTGTCTCTTTATTTGCCTTAGCCATATTAGCCTCTAATTTCTTCTACAGATTTACCACGTTTAGCAGCGATTTCAGCAGGCGTATTCATTGACTGCAAGCCGTTAAGTGTTGCACGAACAACGTTATAAGGATTTGTAGAACCAATGCATTTTGCCAATACGTTAGTAATACCCATCACTTCAAAAATAGCTCGCATCGCGCCACCAGCAATAATTCCAGTACCTTCAGATGCAGGCTGAATGAAAACTTTTGCAGCGCCATGAACACCAGTCACTGCATGATGTAGTGTGCCATTATTCAAGCTCACTTTAACCATTTCCCGACGCGCTTCATCCATTGCTTTTTGAACAGCAACTGGTACTTCACGTGCCTTGCCTTTACCCATTCCAACTGCACCATCCCCGTCACCAACAACAGTAAGTGCAGCAAAACTCATAATACGACCGCCCTTGACCACTTTGGTCACGCGGTTGACTGTGATCATTTTTTCACGCAAACCATCGGTTTGCTGTTGTTCCATTTCTTTTGCCATCATCAACCCCGTCTATTAGAAGGACAAGCCATTTTCGCGGGCAGCTTCTGCCAACGCTTTAATACGGCCATGGTATTTATAACCAGAACGGTCAAACGCTACTGTAGTAACACCAGCTTTTTTCGCTTTTTCAGCGATGCGCTTACCAATAATTGCTGCGGCAGCAATATTTCCGCCATTTGCCAAACTCTTACGAACTTCAGCTTCTAGCGAAGATGCACTTGCTAGGACCTTATCGCCACTATCAGCAATAATTTGTGCGTAGATGTGACCGTTACTACGGTGAACACAAAGACGGGTTACTTTCAATTCGGCGATTTTGGCACGGGTTTTACGTGCGCGACGCAAGCGTGAATTTACATTGTTCATGGTTTAAACCTTACTTCTTCTTGGTTTCTTTAATAATCACTACTTCATCAGAGTAACGAACGCCTTTGCCTTTGTAAGGCTCAGGTGCTCTGTAACCACGGATTTGAGCAGCAACTTGACCAACTACTTGTTTATCAACACCCTTTAGAATTACTTCTGTAAGAGATGGAGTTTCAACAGTAACACCAGCTGGCATTTTGTGATTAATAGGATGTGAGTAACCCAATTCTAAATTCAACACAGTACCTTGTGCTTGCGCCTTATATCCAACGCCAACTAGAGATAACTTACGTGTGAATCCCTCGGATACACCCTTCACCATATTTGCAACTAACGCACGCAATGTACCGGACATTGCACGTGAATGCTGACTATCGTTTGCAGCAACAAAAGTAATTGTTTCACCTTCGCGCGTTAACGTTACCGCACCTGTAAGAGGATGCGTTAGTTTACCTAACGGACCGCTTACATTAATACTATCTAGGTTCAAGACTACCTCAACCTTAGCTGGGATAGCGACAGGGTTCTTAGCTACACGAGACATTTTCGCTCCTTAAGCTACTACGCATAACACTTCACCACCGATGCCGGCGGCTGATGCTTTACGATCAGTCATTACACCCTTGGACGTTGACACAATCGTCACGCCGAGGCCGTTCATTACCTTAGGAATATCTTGGCTACCACGATATACACGAAGACCTGGACGACTTACGCGGTCAATCTTCTCAATAACTGGTTGACCAGCATAATACTTAAGGCCAATGTTTAATGTTGGCTTGCCTTCAACTGTTTGCACACCAAACTCATCAATATAACCCTCATCTTTTAATACGCTAGCAATCGCGCACTTTAATTTAGATGACGGCATAGATACTGTAGGCTTGTTGGTGCTTTGCGCATTACGAATGCGGGTTAGCATATCGGCAATCGGATCACTCATACTCATCGTTAAATTCCTCCGTTACCAGCTAGCTTTAGTGACGCCTGGCACTTCGCCACGCATCATTAACTCGCGCAACTTACTTCGCGCAATGCCAAATTTACTAAACACACCACGTGGACGACCAGTTAAAGCACAGCGATTACGCAGCCTTACTGGACTTGCATTACGTGGCAAACTTTGCAACTTCAAACGTGCAGTACGGCGATCTTCTGGAGAGGCATTAACATCGTTAAGCACCGCCATAATTTCAGTACGCTTAGCAGCGTATTTTTCAACCGTTTCGCGACGTTTTTGTTCGCGCTCAATCATACATGTCTTAGCCATGAGATCCTCAGTTTCTAAACGGAAAGCTGAATGCAGTTAAAAGTGCACGCGCTTCTTCATCAGTTTTAGCTGTCGTTGTTATGGTGATATTCATACCACGCAACGCATCAATTTTGTCATATTCAATTTCAGGGAAAATTATCTGCTCTTTAACGCCCATGTTGTAGTTACCACGACCATCAAATGATTTTGCAGAAATACCACGAAAATCTCGAATACGTGGGATTGCAACAGTGACCAAGCGATCCAGGAACTCATACATACGTTCACGGCGCAATGTCACCTTACAACCAACAGGATAGTCATCACGAATCTTAAACGCAGCAACTGATTTCTTTGCTTTGGTTACAATTGGTTTTTGACCAGCGATTTTCTCCATATCACCTACCGCATTTTCCATTACTTTTTTATCAGCAACAGCTTCACCAACGCCCATATTCAGCGTGATCTTTTCAATGCGTGGAACTTGCATTGGAGACTTGTAACCGAACTGTTCAGTTAAAGACTTAACCACTGTATCTTTATAAAAATCTTTTAAACGAGCCATTTGTTTTCTTATGCCTCTCGCGCTTACGCGTCAACAACTTCGCCGCTAGATTTGAAGACGCGCACTTTGCGTCCATCATCTAACGTCTTGAAGCCAACACGCTCACCCTTTTGGGTGGCAGGATTAAACAAAGCAACATTAGAGATATCAATTGGCATCTCTTTATTGATGATACCGCCAACCACCCCACGCATTGGGTTTGGTTTAGCATGTTTCTTCACCATGTTTGCGCCTTCAACTACAACATGACCAGTATCAAGAACGTTTAATACCGTGCCACGCTTACCCTTATCCTTACCTGTATTCAGGATAACTTCGTCACCTTTACGAATTTTATTCATTCAGCAAATCCTTACAATACTTCTGGTGCTAAAGAAACGATCTTCATGAAACGCTCACCACGTAATTCACGTGTAACCGGTCCAAAAATACGAGTGCCAATTGGCTCTAGCTTGTTATTTAGTAGAACAGCTGCGTTGCTATCGAACTTAACTAAAGAACCGTCTGCACGACGAACACCCTTAGCTGTTCGTACGACAACAGCACTATAAACTTCGCCTTTCTTGACGCGACCACGTGGCGCAGCATCTTTAATGCTGACCTTGATAACATCGCCAATACTTGCGTAACGACGCTTTGATCCGCCCAATACTTTGATACACATTACAGAACGTGCACCGGTATTGTCGGCAACATCTAGCCGAGATTGCATTTGAATCATGAGAATAATCTCCAACTTAATCCGTTAAACCAACACCAGCCGCTTGTCTTCCACGGCCGACAGCACTACGGTCAGTATTGGGGCACTAGCTAAGGCCTAAGCCACGAGTGCCGAAAAGTCCAACATTATATACTGCATCCATTACAGATGCAATATATTTACACGCTTGTAGATTTAGCGATTACTTTGCTAACTTTCCAAGTTTTAGATTTTGAAAGTGGACGTGTTTCTTCAATCACGACCAAATCACCTTCTTTACATTCATTTGTTTCGTCATGCGCATGAAACTTGTTTGAGCGACGAATAACTTTACCGATCAAAGGATGCTTCACTTTACGTTCAACCAAAACAGTGACTGTTTTATCCATTTTGTCACTTACTACTCGACCGCTTAATGTACGGACGACTTTATTTGTTGCTAAATCGTTACTCATAATGACTCCGTTTAAGCTGCGTTAGCAGATGACTTTGATTTTTCCGCAAGAACTGTGCGAACACGAGCTACATCCCTGCGAACCTTACGAATTTGATCAACCTTGTTGAGTTGTTGTGTTGCTAATTGCATGCGCATAGAAAACTGCGCACGACGCAATTCAATCAACTCAGCATTTAATTCATCAACAGATTTCGCTCTTAATTCAGTTGCTTTCATCATTAACTCCCGAGATGACGTGTGGCGAATGTTGTTTCAATTGGCAATTTCGCAGCTGCCAATTTGAAAGCCTCACGGGCCAACTCTTCACTAACACCGTCCATTTCATAAAGCATTTTTCCGGGCTGAATTTGTGCAACGTAGTACTCTGTACTACCTTTACCATTACCCATACGAACTTCAGCTGGTTTCTTAGAAATTGGCTGATCAGGAAAAATACGAATCCATACGCGACCACCACGTTTAATATGACGGGTCATCACGCGACGAGCTGCCTCAATTTGACGTGCAGTAAGGCGACCACGACCAACCGCTTTCAAACCGAATTCGCCAAAACTCACTTTGTTGCCCGTAGTTGCAATGCCTTTATTACGGCCTTTTTGCATCTTACGGAATTTTTGTCTAGCTGGCTGTAGCATTTTTTGCCCCCGACTTTCTTACTTTCTTTTCTGGTTCTGCGACTTGAGCAACAACTGGTTGTTCACCCTTGTTGTCAAACACTTCGCCTTTGAATACCCAAACTTTGATACCGATGATACCGTATGTTGTCAAAGCTTCTGCAACACCATAATCAATATCAGCACGTAATGTATGAAGTGGCACACGACCTTCGCGATACCATTCAGTACGCGCAATCTCAATACCGTTTAAGCGGCCTGAGCTCATAATCTTGATGCCTTGAGCGCCCAAACGCATTGCATTTTGCATCGCACGCTTCATCGCGCGACGGAACATCACACGCTTTTCTAATTGCTGAGCAATGCTCTGTGCAATCAATGTAGCGTCGATTTCTGGCTTACGCACTTCTTCAATATTCAAATGAACAGGAACGCCCATCAGGCCTTGAATGCTAGAGCGTAAAGTTTCAATATCTTCACCCTTCTTACCAATCACGATACCTGGACGTGCACTGTAGATAGTGATTTTTGCGTTCTTTGCAGGACGCTCAATAATTATCTTGCTTACAGCAGCGTGGGCTAGCTTCTTATTAAGGAACTCACGAACCTTAATGTCGCTATTCAACATTGCCGCGAAATTTTTGCTGTTGGCATACCAACGTGATGTCCAATTCTTTTGGACGCTCAGACGGAAACCAATTGGATGAATTTTCTGACCCATAACGATTCCTTTAGTTACCCACTGTCAAATTAATATGACAAGTTGGTTTGGTAATGCGACCAGCGCGACCTTTAGCACGAGCACGGATACGCTTTAATACAGTACCTTTGTCTACATAGATTGAAGTTACCTTCAATTCATCGATATCGGCACCATTGTTGTGTTCAGCGTTAGCAATTGCCGACTCAAGCACTTTCTTGATTATTTCCGCACCTTTTTTAGGTGAGAATTGCAAGATGTTAAGGGCATTGTCAACTTTCTTACCGCGCACTAAATCCGCGACTAAGCGAGCTTTCTGTGGAGAAAGATGTACACCTTTTAAAACTGCAGATACTTGCATCATCATCTCCTACTTCTTAGCTTTCTTATCGGCTGCATGACCTTTGAATGTACGTGTTAACGCAAATTCTCCGAGCTTGTGGCCAACCATGTTTTCTGAAATCAACACAGGTACGTGTTGCTTGCCGTTATGAACCGCAATGGTCAAACCTATGAAGTCAGGTAAAATTGTAGATCTACGTGACCATGTTTTAATTGGTTTACGATCGCGCGTCTCAGCCGCTTTCTCTACTTTTTTAGCCAAATGACCATCGATAAATGGACCTTTTTTAATTGAACGTGCCATATTGATTACCTCTTATTCGCAGGACGGCGTGAAACACGCATATTGTCAGTGCGCTTGTTGCTACGAGTGCGATAACCCTTGGTTGGAGTACCCCATGGGCTCACTGGATTCATACCAGCAGCTGTTTTACCCTCACCACCACCGTGTGGGTGATCTACCGGGTTCATTACAACACCGCGAACTGTAGGACGCACACCGCGCCAGCGCATCGCACCAGCTTTACCGATAGAGCGCAATGAATGTTCTTCATTACCTACTTCACCAAGCGTTGCCTTGCAATCAACGTGCACACGACGAACCTCGCCTGAACGTAAACGCAATTGAGCGTAGCTACCTTCACGTGCTAATAATTGCACTGAAGTACCAGCTGAACGAGCCAACTGAGCACCTTTACCAGGTTGCAATTCGATGCAATGAATCGTGCTACCGACTGGGATATTGCGCAATGGCAGTGCGTTACCTACTTTTATAGGAGCATCTGAACCACTAATCAATTGTGCGCCAGCAGCTACGCCACGCGGAGCGATGATATAGCGACGCTCACCGTCGGCATAACATAACAACGCAATGTGAGCGCTACGATTTGGATCGTATTCAATGTGCTCAACCTTAGCTGGAATTCCGTCTTTATTGCGACGGAAATCTACTAAACGGTAATGTTGTTTATGGCCACCACCTTGGTGACGGATTGTAATATGGCCGTTGTTATTACGACCTGCATTTTTGCTTTGCTTCTCCAGCAGCGGCGCATAAGGCTTGCCCTTATATAGATCAGGTGTTACCACCTTTACTACGGCGCGCCGACCTGGTGAAGTTGGCTTGACTTTAATCAGTGCCATGATTTCTCCTATTCGCCCGCTGCAAAATTAATTTCTTGGCCTGGCTTCAAGCTTACATAAGCTTTCTTCCAGTCTTTACGGCGACCCATAATGCGGCCAGCACGTTTCTCTTTACCCTTAACGTTAGCTACCGTTACGGATTGCACTTCAACTTTAAATACAAGCTCCACTGCAGCCTTGATTTCAGGCTTAGTAGCATCTGTACGCACTTTGAATGCAATTTGCTGATTTTGATCAGCAATGCGAGTTGCCTTTTCAGTAATTTGCGGAGCCAAAATAACTTGCAGCAAACGATCTTGGATTTTTACTAAATTTAGATTCGCGCTCATGCTAGCATCTCCTCAAGCTTCTTCACTGCAGCTTTAGTTGCAACCACATTTGGGAAGCGCACTAAGCTAACAGGATCAACGTATTGAGCTTCAACAACTAACACGTTAGGAATGTTACGTGCTGATAGATACAAGTTTTCATCGAAACCATCTACCAACAATAAAACGCCATCAGCAAAACCTAAGCCTTTGATCTTTTCAACAAGATTTTTAGTTTTCGGTGTGTCTACACTGAATTCTTCAATCACTGACAAACGTGTTTGACGAACTAGCTCAGAAAGAATTGCGCACATACCCGCACGGTAAGCCTTACGATTTACTTTGTGGCTGAAATTTTCATCAGGACTATTTGGGAATGCACGACCACCTCCACGCCAGATAGGGCTTGAGCTCATACCTGCACGTGCACGGCCAGTACCTTTTTGGTTCCATGGCTTGTGTGTAGTGTGACTTACGTTACCGCGACCCAATTGAGCACGAGTTGCTGTACGCGCATTTGCTTGGTAGGCAACAACAACTTGATGCACCAAGGCTTCATTAAATTCGCGAGCAAAAGTTACATCTGAAAGCTCTAAGGCTGACTTTGTTACCTTACCGCTTTTGTCGATTAATTTGATTTCCATTATTTGGCCGCCTTATTAGAAGACTTGGCTTTAACAGCTGGACGTACAACTACATCACCGCCTTTAGAGCCTGGAATAGCACCTTTAATCAACAATAGGTTGCGTTCAACATCAACGCGTACCACTTGTAAGTTTTGTGTTGTTACTTGAACAGCACCCAAATGCCCAGGCATACGCTTACCAGGAAATACTCGACCTGGATCTTGCGCCATACCAATAGAACCTGGGACATTGTGCGATCTTGAGTTACCGTGAGACGCACGGTTTGATGAGAAGTGATGGCGTTTAATAGCGCCAGCAAAACCCTTACCAAGAGAAGTTCCGGTCACATCAACCATTTGACCTTCTTGGAAAATATCAACAGTAATATTCGCACCAGCAGTGTAGCCAGCTAAAACATCATCAGTCACTGAGAATTCGTGGATACCAGCACCTGCAGCAGAGCCTGACTTAGCATAATGCCCAGTCAAAGCTTTGTTGATACGGCTAGCGCGACGTTCGCCGAAAGCAACTTGAAGGCCTGTATAGCCATCAGTAGCAATCGTCTTAATCTGTGTCACACGGTTAGGCACAACCTCTAACACTGTAACAGGGACGCTTGCGCCATCCTCTGTAAACAGGCGTGTCATACCAACCTTGCGACCAATAAGCCCTAAGCTCATGATCGATTCCTTATATTTAGTTAAAAAGCCGATTACAATTGACCGACTTCTCTGAAAGAGCGCGGATTATACCGAACTCTCGTTTACATTACAACTTTAAATCTACTGCCTGCTTTTTACAGCTTAATCTCAACATCAACACCCGCTGGTAAATCTAATTTCATCAATGCATCAACTGTTTTATCAGTCGGATCAACAATATCCATTAAACGTTGGTGTGTGCGAATTTCAAACTGATCACGTGAAGTTTTATTTACGTGTGGTGAACGCAAAATATCAAAACGCTCAATACGAGTTGGCAATGGAACTGGGCCTTTTACAACGGCGCCAGTACGTTTTGCTGTTTCTACAATTTCTTGAGCAGACTGATCGATCAAACGATAATCAAAAGCTTTCAAACGAATACGGATTTTTTGACTTTGCATTTTTACTGCCTTTCTAAAGAGCGAAACGGCGGGACAAGTCCCGCCATTTGATTTAACTACAAATTAATATTTAGATTATTCAATAATCTTAGCAACAACACCCGCACCAACAGTACGGCCGCCTTCACGAATCGCAAAACGCAAACCGTCTTCCATCGCAATTGGTGCAATCAACGTCACTGTGATTGATACGTTATCACCAGGCATCACCATTTCTGTACCCGCTGGCAATTCAACTGCGCCAGTTACGTCTGTTGTACGGAAGTAGAATTGTGGACGGTAGCCATTAAAGAATGGTGTATGACGACCACCTTCATCTTTACCCAACACGTAAATCTCTGCTGTGAACTTTGTGTGTGGTTTGATTGAGCCAGCTTTTGCCAACACTTGACCACGCTCAACTTCTTCACGTTTTGTACCACGTAGCAATACGCCAACGTTGTCGCCTGCTTGACCTTGGTCTAGCAATTTGCGGAACATTTCTACGCCTGTACATGTTGTTTTTAGCGTTGGCTTGATACCAACGATTTCAATTTCATCACCAACCTTAACAATTCCGCGCTCAATACGGCCTGTTACAACAGTACCGCGACCTGAGATTGAGAATACATCTTCAACTGGCATTAAGAATGCGCCATCAATAGCACGTTCTGGTAATGGAATATAGGTATCTAATGCCTCTGCCAAACGGAAGATTGCTGGCTCACCAATTTCTGATTGGTCGCCTTCAAGTGCCAGCTTTGCTGAACCGTGAATAATCGGTGTGTCATCACCAGGGAAGTCGTATTTAGATAACAAATCACGCACTTCCATCTCAACAAGCTCTAACAACTCAGCATCATCAACCATGTCTGCTTTGTTTAGGAATACAACAATGTATGGAACACCAACTTGGCGAGCCAAAAGGATGTGCTCACGTGTTTGTGGCATAGGACCGTCAGCTGCTGAACATACCAAAATAGCGCCGTCCATTTGAGCAGCACCAGTAATCATGTTCTTAACATAGTCAGCATGGCCTGGACAGTCAACGTGCGCATAGTGACGATTTGCTGTTTCATACTCAACGTGTGCTGTATTAATTGTAATACCACGTGCTTTTTCTTCTGGTGCAGCGTCAATTTGATCGTAAGCCTTTGCTTCACCACCAAATTTCTTTGTCAATACAGTCGTAATCGCCGCTGTTAATGTTGTCTTACCATGGTCAACGTGTCCAATTGTGCCTACGTTAACGTGTGGCTTGGTACGTTCAAATTTGCCTTTTGCCATTTTTTTCTTCCTTTAATCTATCTAAATTAAATTAATGCTTATTTCTTGTTAATGATTGCTTCAGCAACGTTTCTTGGTGCTTCTGTGTAATGCTTAAATTCCATACTGTAGCTTGCACGGCCTTGAGACAATGAACGCACAACTGTTGAGTAACCAAACATCTCAGCCAACGGCACTTCTGCACGAATAATTTTCCCTGTAGGGCTATCATCCATACCTTGAATCATACCGCGACGTGATGACAAGTCACCCATTACATCACCCATGTAGTCTTCTGGTGTTTCAACTTCAACAGCCATCATCGGCTCAAGTAAGATTGGATCTGCTTTACGCATACCATCTTTAAAACCAATAGAAGCGGCCATTTTAAATGCGTTTTCGTTTGAGTCAACATCATGGTAAGAACCGTCGAACAATGTGACTTTAACATCAACAACCGGGAATCCAGCCAAAACACCGCTAGGGATGGTTTCTCTCAAGCCCTTTTCAACAGCAGGGATGAATTCACGTGGCACAGTACCGCCTTTAATTTGATCAATGAACTCAAAACCCTTACCTTGTTCATTAGGTTCCATAATAAGCCATACATGTCCGTATTGACCTTTACCACCAGACTGCTTAACGAACTTACCTTCAACTTCTACTTTCTTCTTGATCGCTTCACGATATGCAACCTGTGGAGCACCCACATTAGCTTCAACCCCAAACTCACGCTTCATACGATCAACTAAAATTTCCAAGTGCAACTCACCCATCCCTGAAATAATGGTTTGGTTAGTTTCTTCGTCTGTTTTAACACGGAATGAAGGATCTTCTTGTGCCAAGCGATTAAGCGCGATTCCCATTTTTTCTTGGTCAGCTTTTGTTTTTGGCTCAACAGCAACGTGAATTACTGGCTCTGGGAAAATCATACGCTCGAGAATTACCTCGTGATTTAGACTACACAATGTATCCCCTGTTGTCGCTTCTTTAAGACCAACAGCCGCCGCAATATCCCCTGCACGAACCTCATCAAGTGGCTCACGAGTGTTTGCGTGCATTTGTACGATACGGCCGATACGTTCCTTTTTACCCTTAATTGGGTTGTAGACAGTATCCCCCGCATTGACAACACCAGAATAAACCCGGAAGAAAATTAATTGACCAACAAATGGATCAGTCATAATCTTGAATGCTAACGCTGAGAATTTCTCATCATCAGCAGCACGCAATAGAACTTGATTACCTTTTTCATCCTCAGCTTTAACTGGGGGAATATCAGTAGGCGCAGGCATAAGTTCAATTACCTTGTCCAACATGGCTTGAACACCCTTGTTCTTAAATGCTGAACCGCACATCATTGGAACGATTTCAAACGCGATTGTACGAATACGCAAACCAGCCAAAATGTCTTCTTCTGACAAATCACCTTCTTCAAGGTATTTGTTCATCAACTCTTCATTGGCTTCAGCCGCAGCTTCCACCATATTTTCACGCCACTTAGCACAATCAGCTTTTAAATTGTCCGGAATATCGCGGTAATCAAATTTCATCCCTTGCGAAGCTTCGTCCCAATAAATGGCTTTCATTTTAATCAGGTCAACCACACCTTCAAAGGTTTCCGAAGCGCCAATTGGCACTTGCAATGGCACTGGATTCGCTTTAAGACGAGTACGCATTTGGTCATAAACTTTAAAGAAGTCCGCACCTGCACGGTCCATCTTGTTTACGAACGCTAAACGCGGCACTTTATATTTATTAGCTTGACGCCAAACGGTTTCCGATTGTGGCTGTACACCACCTACTGCACAGTAAACCATGCATGCACCATCAAGCACGCGCATTGAACGCTCAACTTCAATTGTGAAGTCAACGTGACCTGGGGTATCAATAATATTAATACGGTGCTGCTCAAACTGCTTCGCCATCCCAGCCCAGAAACAGGTAGTTGCGGCAGAGGTAATAGTAATACCACGCTCTTGCTCTTGCTCCATCCAGTCCATTGTAGCTGCGCCATCATGCACTTCACCGATTTTGTGGTTAACACCAGTGTAAAAAAGAATACGTTCAGTTGTCGTTGTTTTACCAGCGTCAATGTGCGCACTAATACCAATGTTACGGTAGCGTTCAATAGGGGTTTTACGAGCCACAGCGATTACCTTTTTTCTTTATATCTGTTGATTAGAATCGGAAATGCGAGAATGCTTTATTAGCTTCTGCCATACGGTGAACTTCTTCACGTTTCTTCATTGCAGAACCGCGACCTTCAGAAGCTTCAACCAATTCAGCCGCCAAACGCAAGCCCATTGATTTCTCACCACGCTTCCGCGCAGCATCACGCAACCAACGCATTGCTAAAGCACTTCGACGGCTTGGACGCACTTCTACTGGAACCTGATAGTTAGCACCACCAACACGGCGACTCTTAACTTCCACGATTGGGCGCAAATTGCTAATTGCAAGCGTGAACACTTCCAATGCATCCTTGCCACTCTTTTGAGTAACTTGATCGAACGCACCATATAAAATACGCTCAGCGACTGATTTCTTACCACCAGTCATCAATACGTTTACAAACTTAGAAACTTCTTGGCTACCAAATTTTGGATCAGGCAAGATGTTGCGTTTGGGGACTTCTCTACGTCTAGGCATTTTCTCTATTCCTTAGTTTAAGCGGCTAAGCCAATGATTAAGCCGCTTTAGGGCGCTTAGCACCGTATTTAGAACGTGATTGCTTACGGTCTTTAACACCAGCCGTATCCAAGCTACCTCGCACCATATGGTAACGCACACCAGGCAAGTCCTTCACACGACCACCGCGCAGTAAAACCACGCTATGCTCTTGCAAGTTATGGCCTTCACCGCCGATGTAGCTAATTACTTCATAGCCGTTAGTCAAACGTACTTTTGCGACTTTACGCAACGCTGAGTTTGGCTTTTTAGGTGTTGTTGTGTAAACACGTGTACAGACACCACGCTTTTGTGGACAGCTTTCTAAAGCTGGCACTTTGCTCTTGGTGACCACTTTTTGGCGCGGTTTGCGCACTAATTGATTGATGGTTGGCATAACCTTTAATCCTGTAAAAATTACGGGACGGCGAAATTCGCCATCCCGAAAAACCTAGCATTCTATTTAGCGTTCAATACATTGTCAAGCAATCTCGGTGCTTCCTGTTTCTGACTCAGGCACTTCCGACACTGTTGCTTCTGTAATATCTGCCTCTTCTACTACTGCAGGTGCGGCATCTATACCACTCGCTTGACGCTTACGCGTTTCGTGATAGGCAAGTCCAGTACCTGCAGGAATCAAACGACCTACAATTACGTTTTCTTTCAGGCCACGTAATTCGTCACGTTTGCCCAAGATTGCAGCCTCAGTTAGAACACGTGTTGTTTCTTGGAACGACGCCGCTGAGATGAATGAGTCCGTAGACAATGACGCTTTAGTAATGCCTAGCAATACGTATTCGTATGATGCTGGGCGTTTATCAAGCGCAACTACTCTTTCGTTTTCAGCCAATACATCTGCGCGCTCAACTTGCTCGCCCATGATGAATGTTGTATCCCCAGCATCAGAGATGCGAACGCGACGCAGCATTTGACGTACGATTACTTCGATGTGCTTATCGTTAATCTTAACGCCTTGCAAACGATAAACGTCTTGCACTTCATCAATGATGTAACGTGCTAGCGCTTCACGGCCTTGCAATCTCAAAATGTCTTGAGGGTCTGCTGGACCGTCAACTATGCTTTCACCCTTAGTCACCACTTGACCATCATGTGCAGTCACGTGCTTATCCTTAGGGATCAAGTATTCATGAGTTACTCCGTCCAAGTCAGTGAAGACTAGACGTTGTTTACCCTTAGTATCTTTACCGAATGAAACTGTACCTGTCACCTCCGCGAGCAAGCCTGCATCTTTCGGTGAACGCGCTTCAAACAGTTCAGCTACGCGTGGCAAGCCTCCTGTAATATCTCGAGTCTTAGAAGATTCTTGCGGGATACGCGCTAACACTTCACCCACACCAACTTCTTGGCCATCTTTCACTGTAATAATGCAGCCTAATTGGAATGTAATGTTCACTGAAACGTCACCGCCAGCAATCTTCACTTCATTACCACTAGCATCCAACAATTTAACTTGTGGACGTAAACCTTTAGTTTGACCAGCTCGTTGTTTTGGATCAATTACCACTAATGAAGACAAACCTGTTACTTCATCAATTTGTTTTGCAACGGTGATACCTTCTTCAACGTTCTCAAACTTCACACGGCCAGCGTATTCGGTAATGATTGGACGAGTATGTGGATCCCATGTTGCAATCGCTTGGCCAGCCTTAATTTGCTTACCGTCAGTAATTACAAGCGTTGCCCCGTAAGGCACTTTATGGCGCTCACGTTCACGACCGTTATCATCTTGAATAATCGCTTCACCATTACGTGAGATCACCACTTGCTCATTACGTGCGTTCGTTACATAACGCATTGTTGAACTAAAGCGAATAATACCGTTTGACTTACTCTCCACTTGACTGACAGAAGCAGCGCGCGAAACCGCACCACCAATGTGGAATGTGCGCATGGTCAACTGAGTACCTGGCTCACCAATCGATTGCGCAGCAATCACACCAACGGCCTCCCCCATGTTAATCAACTTACCGCGACCTAAGTCACGGCCGTAACATTTTGCACAAATACCGTAGCGAGTTTCACAAGTAAGCGCAGTACGCACTTTTACTTCATCTACGCCCAAAGCATCGATGTGCTCAACTTCATCTTCTGTGAGCAATGTCCCAGCTGGGTAAACCACTTCTTGATTTTCAGGATTGATAATATCAAGTGCCGTTGTACGACCTAAAATACGATCATGCAGCGGCTCAACAACTTCACCACCCTTAACAAGCGCTTTTGTTACCAACCCATCGCTAGTCCCACAATCATGCTCCGTCACAACCAAGTCTTGTGTCACGTCAACCAAACGACGTGTCAAGTAACCTGAGTTCGCTGTTTTCAAGGCAGTGTCGGCTAGACCCTTTCGAGCACCATGGGTCGAAATAAAGTATTGCAACACATTCAAACCATCGCGGAAGTTAGCAATAATTGGTGTTTCAATAATCGAACCATCTGGTTTAGCCATCAAACCGCGCATACCAGCAAGCTGTCTAACCTGAGCTGCAGAACCGCGAGCGCCAGAGTCGGCCATCATGTAAATCGCATTGAATGACTCTTGACGTAAGGCTTTGCCGTCTTTGTCTTTTGCCACATTACCTGCGGCATCCAGAACATTTTCTTCTTTCAATTGCTTCATCATAGCGTCAGCAACTTTATCGCCAGCACGACCCCAGATGTCCACAACCTTGTTATAACGTTCACCTTGAGTAACTAGACCTGAAACGTATTGATCTTCAATTTCTTTTACTTCAGCTTCTGCTGACGCAATCAATTGACCTTTTTCTGGTGGGACCAACATGTCGTTAATGCTGATAGAAATACCTGCACGTGTCGCATAGGTGTAACCCATGCCCATGAGCTTATCAGCCAAGATAACTGTTTCGCGAATACCCACTTTACGGAACCCAGAGTTAATCAGGCGAGAGATTTCTTTTTTCTTCAACGCTTTATCAATCAAGCTAAATGGCAAGCCAGCTGGCATTATTTCTGATAACAATGCACGACCAACAGTTGTTTCGTAACGATTGATTTTCTCGTGTTTTGTACCGTCTAAATCAAGGTCGTATTCTTTAATACGCACAGTGATTTTCGCGTGCAAGTCGATTTGACCGCTATCATAAACACGCTGAACTTCAGCAACGTTAGCGAAGCGCATGCCTTCACCACGCGCCGCAACTTTTTCACGCGTCATGTAGTAAAGACCCAACACGATATCTTGTGAAGGCACAATAATTGGTTCGCCGTTTGCTGGTGAAAGCACGTTGTTTGAAGCAAGCATCAATGTGCGCGCTTCCATTTGAGCTTCTAAGCTTAACGGCACGTGAACCGCCATTTGGTCACCGTCAAAGTCGGCGTTAAACGCAGCACAAACCAATGGATGCAATTGAATTGCCTTGCCCTCGATCAATACTGGCTCAAACGCTTGAATGCCCAAGCGGTGCAATGTAGGCGCACGGTTTAGCAATACTGGATGCTCGCGAATTACATCTTCCAGGATATCCCATACTTCTGGACCTTCCTCTTCAACTTTTTTCTTCGCAGCTTTAATTGTTGTCGCCAACCCCAATACTTCTAGCTTATGGAAAATGAATGGCTTGAATAATTCAAGCGCCATTTTCTTAGGCAGACCGCATTGATGCAGTTTTAATTGTGGGCCAACCACAATTACTGAACGACCAGAGTAATCCACACGCTTACCAAGCAAGTTCTGACGGAAACGACCGCCTTTACCCTTGATCATGTCAGCAAGAGACTTCAATGGGCGCTTATTAGCACCAGTCATCACTTTACCGCGACGGCCATTGTCCAATAGTGAATCCACTGCTTCTTGCAACATACGTTTTTCGTTACGTACAATAATTTCAGGTGCTTTTAACTCTAACAATCTCTTGAGACGGTTGTTACGGTTAATCACGCGACGATATAAATCATTCAAATCTGAAGTAGCAAAACGACCACCATCCAATGGTACTAATGGACGTAGCTCTGGTGGCAATACTGGCAATACTTCAAGAATCATCCACTCTGGCTTAATTCCTGACTTTTGGAATGCCTCGAGCACCTTCAAACGTTTTGCAATTTTCTTAATTTTTGCTTCAGAGCCAGTTGAGCCCAAATCTTGACGCAACGTTTCAATTTCGTTGTGAACATCCATTGTGCGAAGCAATTCACGCACAGCTTCCGCCCCCATCACTGCATTGAACTCATCACCGTACTCTTCTACTTTAGCGAGGTAATCATCTTCTGTAAGTAATTGACCACGTGTAAGCGGTGTCATGCCTGGCTCAATGACGATATATGCTTCAAAATAAAGCACACGTTCAATATCACGCAATGCGATATCCAGCACCATGCCTAGACGGCTTGGTAAGCTCTTTAAGAACCAGATGTGCGCAACTGGGCTAGCCAATTCAATGTGCGCCATACGTTCACGACGTACTTTTGACAATGTGACTTCAACACCACATTTCTCACAAATCACACCACGGTGTTTTAAGCGCTTGTATTTACCGCACAAGCACTCGTAATCTTTGATAGGGCCAAAGATTTTTGCGCAGAACAAACCATCACGTTCAGGCTTGAATGTACGATAGTTAATGGTTTCTGGCTTTTTAACTTCACCATAGGACCATGAACGAATTTTCTCAGGGGAAGCGAGCGCGATCTTAATCGCGTCAAATTCTTCTTCTTGAGTGACTTGCTTAAATAAGTCTAATAGAGCTTTCATTTAATCTCCTTAGTTTCGCCTGAGCGAATGCCTATACTGTTAGTTACGATCAAGGTCGATATCAATAGCGAGTGAGCGAATTTCTTTCACCAACACATTGAATGATTCTGGCATGCCAGCATCAATCTTATGTTCGCCTTTCACAATGTTTTCATAAACCTTGGTACGGCCAGATACGTCATCAGACTTCACTGTGAGCATTTCTTGTAAGGTGTATGAAGCGCCATAAGCCTCCAATGCCCAAACTTCCATCTCACCAAAGCGCTGACCACCAAATTGAGCTTTACCGCCCAATGGCTGTTGCGTAACCAAACTGTAAGGCCCTGTAGATCGAGCATGCATCTTGTCATCAACCAAATGATGCAATTTCAATACGTGCATATAACCTACAGTCACTGGACGCTCAAATGGATCCCCAGAGCGCCCATCAATCAATTGAACCTGCGTTTTACCTGCAGAGAACTTCAATTGTTTTGTACGTGGATCTTCATCTGGGAAGGCCAAATCAAGCATGGCTTTAATATCTAACTCCGTTGCACCGTCAAACACTGGTGTCGCAAATGGGACGCCCCGTTCTAGATTCTTAGCCAACTCCAGCACTTCCTTGTCAGATAAGGATTTAATGTCCTCGCCTTTACCGTTGCTGTCGTTATATATTTGATCTAGGAATTTACGAACTTCAGCGACCTTTGCTTGTTGTGCAAGCATTTCGCCAATACGCATACCAAGACCCTTAGCCGCCCACCCTAAGTGCGTCTCTAAGATCTGACCGATATTCATACGTGATGGAACGCCTAACGGGTTCAGCACAATATCAACCGGCGTGCCATCCGCCATATGTGGCATATCTTCAACAGGAGCAATTTTAGAGATGACACCTTTGTTACCGTGACGTCCTGCCATCTTATCGCCAGGTTGAATGCGACGTTTAACGGCCAGGTAAACCTTAACCATTTTTTGAACGCCAGCCTGCAAATCATCGCCTTGCGTCAATTTACGCTTTTTCTCTTCAAAACGATTATCGAACTCAACACGCGCCTGTGATAAGCCATCTTTTAACTGCTCAAGTTGGCGCGCAGCGTCTTCATCAGCCAATCGAATGTCAAACCAATCATAGCGACCAATACCTTGCAGATACTCCGCAGTCACTGTTTCGCCTTTTTTTAGCTTGTTTGGGCCGCCTGTAGCAGCCTTACCTTCAATCAAGCGTTGAATACGGCCGAATGCATCATCTTCAACAATACGCATTTGGTCAGCCAAGTCTTGTTTGTAATGCCCTAACTGGTCATCAATGATTTGTTGTGCACGTGAATCACGGTCGATACCCTCGCGCGTGAATACTTGCACATCAATCACAGTACCTGACATTCCTGAAGGGACGCGCAAGCTGGTGTCTTTAACGTCAGAAGCTTTTTCACCGAAAATTGCACGAAGCAACTTCTCTTCTGGCGTCAGTTGAGTTTCACCCTTAGGCGTTACTTTACCAACTAGTACGTCACCAGCTTCAACTTCAGCACCAATGTAGATGATGCCAGACTCATCCAAACGACCAAGCATGCGCTCGGACAGATTTGAGATATCACGTGTAATCTCTTCAGCACCTAGTTTTGTATCACGAGCGACCACTGACAATTCTTCAATATGGATTGACGTGTAACGGTCATCAGCTACAACACGTTCTGATATTAAGATCGAGTCTTCGTAGTTATATCCATTCCATGGCATAAATGCGACCAGCATATTTTGACCAAGCGCTAATTCACCCATGTCAGTAGATGCGCCATCAGCAATTACATCGCCACGCGCCAATACATCACCAACGTTAACTAATGGACGTTGATTGATATTGGTGTTTTGGTTAGAACGTGTGTACTTAGTCAAGTTGTAGATATCTACACCAACTTCGCCAGCAAGTGCTTCAGCGTCATGCACTCGAATCACAATACGACCTGAGTCTACGTAATCAACAATCCCGCCTCGAAGGGCCTGAACTGTTGTGCCGGAGTCGATCGCTACTGTTCGTTCAATACCTGTACCAACAACGGCTTTTTCGGCCCTTAAACATGGCACAGCTTGACGTTGCATATTCGCACCCATCAATGCACGGTTCGCATCATCATGCTCCAGGAACGGAATCAATGAGGCAGCAACAGAAACAATTTGGCCTGGTGCAACGTCCATATATTGAACACGGTCTGGTTGAGTCATTGTAAATTCATTGTGATAACGTGCAGAGATCAAATCTTCTTTAAAGTGACCTTTGTTATCTAATTCACTGTTCGCCTGTGCAATCATGTATTGACTCTCTTCAATCGCTGAGAGGAAATCAATATTTGCAGAAACTTTATTACCCTCAACACGGCGATATGGTGTTTCTAGGAAACCATACTTATTCGTACGAGCATAAAGTGCCAATGAGTTGATCAAACCAATGTTTGGACCTTCTGGAGTTTCAATCGGACAAACACGACCGTAATGCGTTGTATGAACGTCGCGCACCTCGAAGCCTGCCCGTTCACGTGTCAAGCCACCTGGGCCTAAAGCTGAAACACGACGTTTGTGAGTAATTTCAGACAATGGATTGGTTTGATCCATAAACTGACTAAGTTGGCTTGAACCAAAGAACTCACGAATTGCGCTAGATACTGGTTTAGCGTTAATCAAATCGTGCGGCATCAAATTGTCAGACTCGGCTTGACTCAAACGTTCTTTAACAGCACGTTCAACACGGACTAGACCTGCACGGAATTGATTTTCTGCTAACTCACCCACTGAGCGAATACGACGGTTACCCAAATGATCAATATCGTCTATCTCACCACGACCATTTCGCAGCTCCAGCAATACACCAACAACAGCCAAGATATCTTCATTTGAAAGTGTAGAAGAACCTTCAGCACCTTGAGGGCCCATTTTTTCATAAAATTTACGAAGCCATGCTGCTGAACGATCTTCAACTTTCTCTGGGAACGCACGACGATTAAATTTCATACGACCAACAACCGATAGATCGTAACGATCAGCATTGAAAAACAGACCATCAAACAATGCTTGCACAGCATCTTCAGTTGGAGGCTCACCAGGGCGCATCATACGGTAAATGGCGACACGAGCACTATATTGATCTGGGATTTCATCAATACGTAATGTTTGTGAAATATAATCACCGTGATCTAAATCATTAGCGTAAAGGGTGAAGATTTTCGCAACACTGGCACTTTGTAATTTCTCTAACAAGCTTTCAGTGATTTCATCATTTGCATTTGCAACAACTTCGCCTGTTTCTTTATCCACAATTGCATTCGAAATGGTGCGACCCAATACAAACTCAAGAGGCACAGCAATTTTGCTAATGCCCGCTTTTTCCATATCTCGAATATGCTTTACAGTAATGCGCTTGTCTTTAGCAACAATTACTGCTCCATCCTTAGCGGTAATGTCGAATTTAGCAACTTCGCCACGCAACCTTTCAGGCACTAATTCAAACTGAACGCCCTTAGCTGACAGGTGGAATGTGTCCACATCATAGAATGTTCCAAGAATTTGCTCTGGAGTGTAACCAAGCGCTTTAAGCAAAATAGTAACTGGCATCTTGCGCCGACGGTCGACTCGGAAATATAGATAGTCTTTTGGATCAAACTCGAAATCTAACCATGAACCACGGTAAGGAATTATACGAGCAGAGAATAATAATTTGCCTGAGCTATGCGTTTTGCCCCGGTCATGTTCAAAGAAAACACCAGGGCTACGATGTAATTGAGAAACAATCACTCGTTCTGTACCGTTAATCACAAATGAGCCATTTTCAGTCATCAAAGGCAATTCGCCCATGTAAACTTCTTGCTCTTTTACTTCTTTCACTGTTGGCTTAGAAGCTTCTTTATCCATGATAGTCAAACGAACTTTGACACGCAGAGGAGCTGCGTATGTCAAGCCACGCTGTTGACATTCTTTCACGTCAAAAGGCTCAGCACCCAAGTGATAACTCACGTAATCTAAACGTGCATTACCTGAATGGCTAACAATTGGAAAAATAGAACTAAATGTTGCTTGTAAACCAGCATCTTCACGTTTGTCAGCAGTAACATTTGCTTGTAAGAAAGCAGCATAAGATTCTAATTGCATTGCGAGCAAGTATGGAATTTCTTGCACACTTTCACGTTTAGCAAAACTCTTACGAATACGTTTCTTTTCGGTAAAGGAATAGCTCATAGCGTCTCCTAGGGGGGGTAAAAGGTAGAAGACAAGGCACTAAAATTGATGCCTTATCTTCTACCATCTTAAAATGGTTAAGGCTGGCGGTTTCCCGCCAGCCCAAATCTCACCTACAACAAAAATTACTTGATTTCGCCAGTTGCGCCAGCTTCAATCAATTTCTTCAATGTTGCCTCAGCGTCTGCCTTAGAAACGCCTTCTTTAACAGCTTTTGGTGCGCCATCAACTAGATCTTTTGCTTCTTTCAAGCCAAGAGCCGTGATTTCACGAACTGCTTTAATAACGTTCACTTTGCTTTCGCCAGCTGCTGTCAAGATAACGTCAAATTCTGTCTTCTCCGCTTCTGCAGCAGCGCCACCGCCAGCTGCAGGTGCAGCTGCGACTGAAACAGCTGCAGCTGCAGCTGAAACGCCAAATTTTTCTTCCATATCTTTAATCAATTCTGATAGTTCAAGAACTGATAAAGCCGCTACTGCATCTAAAATTTCTGATTTAGAAATTGCCATTTGTAATACTCCTGATAAATAATATGTAGTTTAGTTTTGCGATAAAGTTACGCGGCTTTTTGATCACGTACTGCAGCAAGCCCACGCACAAATTTTGTTGGTACTTCATTAAGCGTACGTACAAATTTCGCAACAGGTGCTTGCATAGTGCCGAGCAACTTAGCCAACAATTCTTCACGACTTGGCAATGAAGCCAGAGCTTGAACGCCTTTAACGTCCATAACTTGGTTTGGCATTGCCCCAGCTTTGATGATGAACTTGTCGTTAACTTTAGCAAAGTCGCTAAGTACTTTAGCGGCTGATACTGGATCGGAAGATATACCGAACACTAATGGGCCAACCATTTCGTTTGCCAAACCAGAAAATGGCGTGCCTTCAACAGCACGACGCACCAATGTGTTTTTCAACACACGTAGGTAAACGCCCGATTTTCTAGCTTGTACGCGCAATGCAGTCATTTCGCCCACTTGTAAGCCACGATACTCAGCTACGATGATTGCTTGGGCCGTCGAGACTTGCTCGCTGACTTCAACAACTACTGCCTTTTTCTGTTCAAGATTAAGACTCAAGGTCTTCTCCTTCCGTTAATTAAACTTTTGTAGTAAAACACCACAAAAGCCATCCCACGGCGACCTTTAGTCAGGAGTATCTTTCAATACTGTCCTGTTTTCAGGGGACGCCATCTGCGTAGGCATTCATAATCAGCAACAGAGGATTGAACATCCAACTCTTCGTCACCCATCACTGACCACTACCATTAAACCCACCAATCAAGCTCAATTGGCTTCGGTGCCTACGGTCTTTGATAACCTTGATGTCGTTTATCTTTCAAAACAACATCAAGCCCAAAGCCCTTTTTAAGCTGACTTTTCTCAGCCTAACAATTCATTAAACCCGCAATTACGCTAGGTTTGCTTGATCTACACGTACCCCAACACCCATGGTGCTTGATACTGATAGCTTCTTCAAATACTGCCCTTTTGATGATGCCGGCTTAGCTTTATTTAAAGCATCGACCAATGCGGCCAAGTTTTGTTGCAATGCATCAACAGTGAATGAAGCACGGCCAATTGTGCAATGTATGATCCCGCCCTTGTCTGTTCGATATTGCACTTGTCCTGCCTTAGCATTCTTAACTGCCGTCGCAACATCAGGGGTTACAGTGCCGACCTTAGGATTAGGCATCAAACCACGCGGGCCCAATACTTGACCTAATTGACCAACAATTCTCATTGCATCAGGCGTAGCAATCGCCACATCAAAATCCAACATGCCACCCTTTACCTGCTCAGCCAAGTCTTCAAAGCCAACAATTTCAGCACCCGCCGCCTTGGCCGCTTCTGCTTGTGCACCTTGCGCAAACACAGCAACACGTTTTGTTTTACCAGTACCATTTGGCAATACCAGAGCACCACGGATTAATTGATCTGATTTACGTGCATCAATACCCAAATTCACAACCGCATCAACTGACTCATCAAATTTTGCAGTTGCAGTTTCTTTAACTAATGCCAGCGCCTCAGCAACTGGATAAATCTTGTCGCGATCAACTTTTGATTGCAATGCTGCATTACGTTTAGAAATCTTAGCCATGTTATACACCCTCCACTTCAATACCCATACTGCGAGCACTACCAGCGATTGTTCTTACAGCAGCATCCATATCAGCAGCCGTTAGATCTGGCATCTTAGTTGTAGCAATTTCTTCAGCTTGAGCACGAGTAATTTTGCCGACTTTGTCAGTATGTGGGCGCGGTGAGCCTTTTTCGATTTTTGCAGCTTTCTTGATCAAAATCGTGGCAGGCGGAGTTTTCATTACAAATGTAAAACTCTTGTCTGCAAAAGCAGTAATCACAACTGGGATTGGAAGGCCAGGCTCAACACTTTGTGTTGCAGCATTAAATGCCTTACAGAATTCCATGATGTTCAAACCACGCTGACCAAGCGCAGGACCTACTGGAGGACTTGGGTTAGCTTTACCTGCAGGAATCTGCAGTTTGATATAGCCAATAACTTTCTTTGCCATTTTACGACTCCTAATATGGGTGCAAGCGCTTTAAAAAAGCTCCCCAGTTTGGTAATTGCAGCGTAATTAAACGCTACGACTAATGCTATTTTTTAAATAGCAAATGCTCGACCACCAAAAGGTGGTCGAGCAAAATTTAAACTTCTTTCTCTACCTGGCCGAACTCTAACTCTACAGGAGTAGCGCGACCAAAAATAACCACTGAAACACGCAATTTACTTTTTTCGTAATTGATATCTTCAACATTTCCTGAGAAATCTTTGAAAGGTCCATCAATAACACGCACCGCTTCACCCTTTTCAAAAGTGAGCTTTTGCGTTGGATTACTTTTGCTATCGTCCATACGCTGCAAAATGATCTCAACTTCTTTATCTTTAATCGGCGTAGGCTTAAGCGCGGTACCGCCAATGAATGCCGTCACTCTTGGCGTACTTTTCACCAAATGCCAACTCTCGTCAGTCATGTCCATTTGAACTAGAACGTAACCAGGATATAACTTTCGTTCGCTAATCGCCTTTTGGCCAGCCTTCATTTCAACAACTTCCTCAACTGGCACCAAAATCTGGCCGAATTGATCTTTAAAGTCAGAACGACCAACTCGCTCTTCCAAACTACGCTGTACTGATTTCTCAAAACCAGAAAAAGCTTGAACTGCATACCATCGCATACTCATTAAGCACCCCGACCCATCAGCGCTTTTACTAATGATAAAAAGCCGACATCAACAATCCACATAAAAATCGCCATGACCACAACAAGCACAAACACCGCAAGCGTTGTTTGTATCGTCTCACGACGCGATGGCCACACGACACGCTTTGCTTCTGCAATTGCATCACGAGAAAAAGCAAAAAACTCTTTACCAGACTTTGTTGTAGACAGCAGCACCGCTGCTGCAATTAAACCAGCCAGCACCGCCAATATACGAACGACCATTGGCTGCTTATCTTCAAGCAAATAAAAGCCTGTGATACCAAAGCCAATAAAGAGCAGGCCGAATACAAGCTTAATTTTATCGATCATAATTTACGCGCTTTAGCTTAAAAAATTACCAAATACATGGCAGGCCAAGAGGGTCTCGAACCCCCAACCCTCGGTTTTGGAGACCGATACTCTACCAATTGAGCTATTGGCCTGTACTTAAAAAACTAAAGATGCATCGCTGGGTTGTTAGCAATGCATCTGGTTACTACAAATTAATATTTAGATTATTCAATAATCTTAGCAACAACACCCGCACCAACAGTACGGCCGCCTTCACGAATCGCAAAACGCAAACCGTCTTCCATCGCAATTGGTGCAATCAACGTCACTGTGATTGATACGTTATCACCAGGCATCACCATTTCTGTACCCGCTGGCAATTCAACTGCGCCAGTTACGTCTGTTGTACGGAAGTAGAATTGTGGACGGTAGCCATTAAAGAATGGTGTATGACGACCACCTTCATCTTTACCCAACACGTAAATCTCTGCTGTGAACTTTGTGTGTGGTTTGATTGAGCCAGCTTTTGCCAACACTTGACCACGCTCAACTTCTTCACGTTTTGTACCACGTAGCAATACGCCAACGTTGTCGCCTGCTTGACCTTGGTCTAGCAATTTGCGGAACATTTCTACGCCTGTACATGTTGTTTTTAGCGTTGGCTTGATACCAACGATTTCAATTTCATCACCAACCTTAACAATTCCGCGCTCAATACGGCCTGTTACAACAGTACCGCGACCTGAGATTGAGAATACATCTTCAACTGGCATTAAGAATGCGCCATCAATAGCACGTTCTGGTAATGGAATATAGGTATCTAATGCCTCTGCCAAACGGAAGATTGCTGGCTCACCAATTTCTGATTGGTCGCCTTCAAGTGCCAGCTTTGCTGAACCGTGAATAATCGGTGTGTCATCACCAGGGAAGTCGTATTTAGATAACAAATCACGCACTTCCATCTCAACAAGCTCTAACAACTCAGCATCATCAACCATGTCTGCTTTGTTTAGGAATACAACAATGTATGGAACACCAACTTGGCGAGCCAAAAGGATGTGCTCACGTGTTTGTGGCATAGGACCGTCAGCTGCTGAACATACCAAAATAGCGCCGTCCATTTGAGCAGCACCAGTAATCATGTTCTTAACATAGTCAGCATGGCCTGGACAGTCAACGTGCGCATAGTGACGATTTGCTGTTTCATACTCAACGTGTGCTGTATTAATTGTAATACCACGTGCTTTTTCTTCTGGTGCAGCGTCAATTTGATCGTAAGCCTTTGCTTCACCACCAAATTTCTTTGTCAATACAGTCGTAATCGCCGCTGTTAATGTTGTCTTACCATGGTCAACGTGTCCAATTGTGCCTACGTTAACGTGTGGCTTGGTACGTTCAAATTTGCCTTTTGCCATTTTTTTCTTCCTTTAACTGACTTCATCAAGTTAAGTTAGGTGCACATGAGTACGCAAATCCATGACGCACCACCATAATCTAGCACCGTACATGGTGCCCATGGCGGGAATCGGACCCGCGACCTCTCCCTTACCAAGGGAGTGCTCTACCACTGAGCCACATGGGCGCTAATATTCTTTAAAGCATCGACTAAGTAAATGGAGCGGGGTACGGGAATCGAACCCGCGGCTCTAGCTTGGAAGGCTAGGGTATTACCATTATACGAACCCCGCAATCGAGGCTAGCTAGGCAATAACAATCCTCACGTCGCTCCAATTACTTCAAATCAAACAATTTAAAATTCATTGGTGGAGGGGGAAGGATTCGAACCTTCGTACTCTGAGAGAACGGATTTACAGTCCGTCGCCTTTAACCACTCGGCCACCCCTCCAAACCGAACCCAAGATTATGCAGACTTTCGCATTCAGTGTCAATTCAAATGTTGACTATTAATTAGGCGATTAAAACTAATTATCTTCTTCATTTTAGATTGGGGGGCTTAAGCTCAGGGTATGCTTTTAGATAAATTGCCAAATCTGGATCTAGCGTATCCCAGTTAATTGTTTTTGCGACAACTTTATATATAAAATTAACTACTGAATTCTGATGCCTGCAATAATTACTCAATGCAACCATATCATTTCCTAATTCAATTTTTGGTGCATAACCAGTTTGTCCGCTTTGTATTGATGTTGCGCCTTCGCTATAGGCCCATTCAACTGCGGCATCCCAAAGCCTAAAATACAAGAACCATTCTTTTGGCTGACTATAATCAATCCCAATAAACTTATTCACCACATGCTCACCAAGCTTAAAGCAGAGCATAAAAGACAGTATTTCTTTAGATTCATTTTTACGCAAAATCACATAATGCGAATTCTCATATTGAGATATTTCATCGAAGAACGCTCTATTAAGCTGTTCAAACTTTGTATTACCTTTTTCGTAGGTTTGCCAAAATAAAGCAAAAATTTCATCCTTTAGCGCTGGACTTGGCTGAGAAACAATCTCGACATACACAGGCGCATCATTTGCCTGCTTCATTTTCTTTTTCATCTTATTACGCCGCGAAGCCTTAAGCGAGGCAATATAGTCATTCTTATTTTTGCCGTTCAATTGCAAGCTTGTCCCCGGAAAACTAATCAGATGAAACAAACTATTATTTTTTAATAAAGGAATCAGGAAAGCCTGCTGCTCTTGGGTAAAATCTTTCCAGACGCGCATTGTGGCCTCTAGATCATCAGCCTTAGCATGCATAGCTTTATTTATTGCTGAGAATATCTCCGCAGCATTCACCCCCCGCACAAGGCCAACACGTCCTTCATCACTACACGGCGACCCAATAAAAAAAGTACGCTGATAAAGCAATGCAGGAAAAACCTTGCCCAAGATATTAAAAACTGACAGCAACGCAGGAGGAATCACCAAAGCAATAGGGACATCCATTAAAAATGCAGGGGCAATCGCCACTGGCTTATCGTTGTATGAAACCAGCCCATACATAAATTTAAATTGCGCATCCAACCCTGCCCGCTCGAGCGCTGCATACCACCATTTCCCTTCATAAGGAGCAGCAAAGCACTCCTGCCACAACGCTTCAGGAATATCTTCTACAGATGGATGCCAATGGATTTTATACATGCGCTACTTGCTCCGATATAACGTCGCATATTCTAGCGAAATCTCTTTCGCTCAACCAAATGCAATTAGTGATAATGAAAGTGCGGGAGGCAAATGCCTGTGCATTGGGGATTTTACTATCCATAAAATATGGCGCTAAATAATCGTAATCTTTAAGGGCATGAATAAACAAACGTCCGACACCCAAGCGTTTATTCCAGAGATGCCCAAGCACCTCATTACGAAGCACTTCAGATTCCATCTGAACAATAAAAAATGGCCACACACCCGCTCCGCCCTCAGCATCAAGAACGACGCTAACTCCTTTGATCTTACTCAATTGCGCTAAGCGCTTTTCAGATAACTTTGTCGTTTTCTCAAGGAAACTTGGTAATCTATCTGCAGCAGATGCACCTATTTTTTTTCGCCAAGTGCCAACCTTGTGCACTGGAAAATTAAAGGAGCAATCATCGCCTACCGCCTGAATTAAATCACCTCGCTTTAATTTGTTGCGCAAATGTCGCCCAAATGCCAAGCCCATTCCTACTGGACGATAAAGAAAGTAATACGCAATCAACTCAAAAAGACGACGCGACTCCAACAAATAATTATGCGGCAAATTTTCACCGACTAGATGGAGCGCTTCTCGGATTTTTAGATTTTTGCTGACAACCACACCACCTGCGAATATGGTTAGTCCTTTTCCTACCCCCAAGCTATAAAATCCAATATCCCCAAATGTGCCAACTGATTTATTGTGCAACCTAGCTCCCAAAGATTGGGCCGCATCCTCAATTACGAACGCACCTTCACTTTTGGCGACACCTATTGTTTTTTCAACCTCCCCGACGCGGCCAGCGAGATGAGTGTGAACTACAGCCAAGGTCTGATGATTAACAAGGGATTTAAGAGATTTTTGACAATAGTCGAAATGTCCTGGCCGAGAGTCAGCAAGCACAGGGGTTAGATTCGCCCTAATCACCGCCAACGCAACCCAAGGACAGGTATAAGCACTAATGACCACTTGCTGTCTATCGCTCAACATCTTGAGCGCCTCAAGCGCAACAACCAATGCAGCAGTGCCCGAACATTCAACTTGAGCTTCATCAAGACCTATAAATGAGGCTAGTTTTTCTTCAAGCGTAACTCTAGATTTTTGTAAGAACGGGAGCGTAATAAAATCGCGCCAAGAAAGCGCTAAACCAGCGGTTGGGGCTGCTTCAGTGAGCTTCAACATTTTCCTTATCGGCCTCACTAAAGCTTAAACAAACAATTCCAAGCACTATCAAGAAAGCGCCAACAATCTGCATTGGGGCTAACCTATCCCCAAAATAAACCGCTGAGACAACTAAGACCAATACCACTTCTAAATGAGATGCAGCAAAGGCCGGACCGACCGGCGCATGTTTAAGCAATGTCATCCAAGCGATAAATGAGCCTAAATATCCAAGAACCGCACCATAAATCCAAGGTTGAGAAAATATTGAGATGAACCATTCCAACTGCATGGCAAACTCACCGCCGTGATTCGATGCAAGCTTAAAAGAAATCTGCGTGAGCGTATCGCATAGCATCAAAGCTGAAAAACCAAGAATATAAAATTGCGTCTTCTTCATCCGTAAATCCCAACAAAGATAACGCCTAGAGTAATCAATGCCATACCCAAAAGGCGCATGCGATCTAAATTTTCTTTAAAGACTAACCGACCAGCAATGACGATAGAAACCATATTGATCGCACCTAGCAACACACCTTGCGACAATGAAAGAACTGAAAGGAACGCGAGCCAAACTACAAACTCAAGACAAAAGCAGACAATGCCAATCCAAAGCGGGAAAGAGCCCAACATAGATTTCCAACGGGCTAACTCTGTGGACTCTTCTTTATCGGCAACTGCAGCAAATTTGAGCGCAATATGGCCTACCGTATCTAACGTGACATTTATAACCCAAATTAAAATCGCGATTGAGGACAATAGATTTAGCTTCGGGTGATTAAAGGGATGGTGCCGGATGTCGGAATCGAACTGACGACCTTCGCATTACAAGTGCGCTGCTCTACCAACTGAGCTAATCCGGCAGGTTTTGAATTAATCAACTACATTTAGAACGGACGCTATTTTACCAACTTTAAGTTCGGTTTTTTCACTTCCTGTGAAATATTTTTTTCAGAGGAATCTATCTCATTGTTTTTTATTTCATTTACTTCTTCAGGCTGCACTTCAAAAAACATGCCTTGGCCGTTTTCTCGTGCAAAAATTCCTTTTACCGCTTCGATTGGAACATACAAATTATTAGCTACACCAGAAAATCGAGCAGAAAATGAAATAGCTTCATTAGTAAAATGCAGATCTTTTGTTGCTGAATAATTAAGATTTAAGACAATCTCACCATCTTTAACATATGCCATCGGTACGTTTGTTTTTGAATTTACCTCAACCAAGAGATGGGGTGTCAATTGATTATCGACACACCACTCATGTATTGCCCTAATCATATAAGGCTTGGTTGAACTAAATTCTGCCATGCCTACTTTCGCATTGCCTTTTCAGAAGGCGTCATTGCCTCAATATAGGCCGGACGAGAAAAAATGCGCTCTGCATATTTTAACAATGGCGCTGCTTGCTTTGGTAACTCAATCCCATAATGTCCAAGTCGCCACAGTAATGGTGCAATAGCAACATCTAGCATAGAAAAATCGTCGCCAAGAATATATTCTTGCTTACTAAACAAAGGTACGATTTGCGTTAAATTATCACGTATTGTTGCACGAGCTTTATCAGCGAGCTTTTGGTTTTCAGACTCAAGATCTTTAATATGATCAAACAATTGCTCTTCAAAATTATGTAAAAATAATCTTGCACGAGCACGCATCACCGGATCAGCAGGCATCAATTGGGGATGTGGGAAACGCTCGTCAATATACTCATTAATAATGTTAGCTTGCTCCAGCACTAAATCCCGCTCAACTAATACTGGTACAGTATTATGTGGATTGATAACCGCTAAGTCCTCTGGCTTATTAGCCAAATCAACATCAATCACTTGAAAATCCATCCCCTTTTCAAACAAAACAATACGGCAACGATGGCTATAGGGATCGGTAGTGCCTGAATAAAGTGTCATCATAATTTTTGTTCCTCGCTCGCAAAATGCAAAACGGGAAGCCTGCCATAAGCAGAGCCCCCCGCTAAGTTGTTATTTTAGTGTATATCTTTCCAGAACTCTTTTTTCAAATAGTAAGTTAGCACAAATAACAGACCTAAAAAGGCCAGTACCAACAAACCAAGATGTTTATCACGCTCTTTAAATGGTTCCGCCATAAAGACCAAATAATTAACCAAGTCAGCGACTGTCTCATCGAACTCAGCTGGTGTCATTGTGCCTTGTTTCTCTAACACCAAGTGATGTGTTTCAGTTTTTTCATCAATCTTCAAGGCCTGTTCACCTTGCAGAGTCCAAAGCACATGGGGCATGGCTACTTTGTCATAAACAACATTGTTCCATCCAGTTGGCCTTGTGTCGTCACGATAAAAACCACGCAAATAGCTGTAAAGCCAATCCGCTCCCCTTGCGCGCGCTTCAACTGACAAATCGGGTGGGGCAGCTCCAAACCATATTTTAGCATCGGCTTTGGGCATTGATACTGTCATCGTATCGCCAACTTTTTCACCGGCAAACATCAAGTTTGATTTTATTTGAGCGTCTGTTAAACCAATATCTTGCAAACGGTTATAGCGCATATATGCTGCGCTATGACAGTTTAAACAATAGTTCACAAAAGTTTTTGCACCGCGTTGCAATGATGCTTGATTGTTAGGATCAATAGGTGCGTGATCAAGCTTCACACCTTCATTTGCTAATGCCATTAATGGAACTAGCAAAGCTAAAACTATTAGAATTTTAGTTTTCATTATGCTGTTACCCTTTCTGGTACTGGCTTAGTCTTATCTTTCTTGGTGTACCAAGGCATCAATGCAAAGAATGAGAAGTAGACCACACTAAAAATTCTCGCCACAATCGTTGCGCGGTCAGCACCACCAACTAAAGGCAAATCAGATGCGAACTGACCCCATACATTTGATGGCTCTGTACCTAAGTAACCCAATATTATAAAACTAACCACGAAAGCTGCTAACCATTTTTTGTACAAACCTCCTCGATAGCGAATTGACTTTACTTGACTTCTATCTAGCCAAGGTAAGAATGCAAAACTCACTACAGACAAGCCCATCGCAGCGACGCCCGGGAACTGTGAATTCAATATGGGTGGTACAGCACGCAAAATTGAGTAGTAAGGAGTGAAATACCAAACTGGGGCAATATGCGGTGGGGTTTTCAATGGATCTGCTGGGATAAAGTTATTCGCTTCAAGGAAATAACCACCCATCTCAGGTGCAAAGAAGATAATCGCTGAGAACACAATCAAGAACACAGAAACACCCATTAAATCTTTGACTGTGTAGTAAGGATGGAAGGCAATACCATCTAATGGAATATGTGTTTTTGGATCTTTATACTTTTTAATCTCAACACCGTCGGGATTGTTAGAGCCGACTTCATGCAGAGCGATCAAGTGTGCGACGACTAACCCTAACAAAACTAGCGGCAATGCAATAACGTGGAATGCGAAGAAACGATTAAGTGTCGCATCGGATACAGTGTAATCGCCCCGCAACCACAATGAAATATCTGGACCGACGAATGGAATGGAAGTAAACAAGTTAATAATCACTTGCGCACCCCAATAAGACATTTGACCCCAAGGCAATAGGTAGCCAAAGAATGCTTCGCCCATCAACACCAAGAAAATGCCAACACCGAACAACCAAATCAATTCGCGAGGCGCTTTGTAAGAACCGTAAATCAAACCACGAAACATGTGCAAATAAACCACCACGAAAAACATGGATGCTCCTGTGGAGTGCATATAACGAATCAAGCGCCCCCAAGAAACATCGCGCATGATGTACTCGACCGAAGCAAAAGCTAAAGAAGCTTCTGGCTTGTAGTTCATTGTTAGAAAAATACCAGTTAAAATTTGTATCACTAAAACAAGCGTTGCTAGCGCACCAAAAAAATACCAAAAATTGAAATTTTTAGGTGCATAGTATTCTGTAACATGCGCCTTAAGCGTTGAAGTCAATGGGAATCGATCGTCAATCCAACCCAATAAGCCTTTAGAATCCTGTTGATTGCTGTTAGCCATCATGCAACTCCCTTATCATCGGCACCGATCAGCAAAACAGCATCACTGATGTATTTGTGAGGTGGAACAACCAAATTAATCGGTGCTGGAGAACCCTTAAACACACGACCAGCCAAATCAAATTTAGAGCCGTGACAAGGACAGAAAAATCCGCCTGGCCAATCAGCACCCATATCAGCCCCTGTTTGTAATTTGGGCGATGGAGAACAACCCAAGTGTGTGCAAATACCCACCAGCACCATAATGTTTGATTTGATCGCCCGCGCTGGATTTATGCAGTAATCAGGTTGCTGACTAGTCACTTCTAATTTCGGATCAGATAACTTATCGTCATGATTTGCCAACGCATCCAACATCGCTTGACTACGATTTACAATCCAAACCGGCTTACCACGCCATTCAACCGTAATCATTGAGCCTAACTCGATCTTACTAATGTCTGCTTCAACTGGCGCACCAGCAGCTTTAGCGCGCTCACTCGGCATCATGCTTGTAACGAAAGGAACAGCCACCGCTGCTGCTGCCACACCACCCGCAACCGAAGTTGCCGCGATAAGGAACTTGCGCTTACTTTGATTCACTTCTTGATTCGCCATCACATGTCCTTAATTTCTAAACTACATTGACGCTATATTAAAATTTAACCTCATATTTTACAGGGTTCAACTAAAAACTTAAACCCTAGAAGCCGTTAATTTATGCCTCATTTAACAAATTCATTCATTAGTCAAAACTGAATCATTAAACTGGATTATCGATATCGATAAACTCATGCAATAGACCGAACTGGTCAGCCAAATGTTCACCTAGTGCCTTTACGCCATAACGTTCAGTCGCATGATGCCCCGCAGCAATATAAGCAATCCCAGATTCACGAGCTAAATGAACTGTTTGCTCTGAAATTTCACCACTAATAAAAACATCCACACCCAATTCAATAGCATCAAGCATATAGCCTTGCGCCCCGCCGGTGCACCAAGCAATCCTTCTAACTGATCGGTTTAAATCACCAATCACCAAAGGAACCCTCCTTAGCTGATTGCCAATATATTCTGAAAACTGTGCAAGGTTTCGCGGCTTTTCTAAGATGCCTTGCGCAATTAAACTTTGCTTGCCAACATAGGCTTCGACGTTAAGGCCCAAAACTTTTCCTAATTGCGCGTTATTTCCAAGTTCCGAATGTGCATCAAGTGGAAGATGATAAGCCAACAGACTCATTTCATTATCCAATAAAAATTTAATCCGATTGCGCTTCAGTCCGACCAGACAAGCATCTTCATTTTTCCAAAAGTAACCATGATGAACTATGACCGCATCAGCTCCAGCTTCTTTTGCGGCTTCTAAAAGTTCCATACTTGCGGTAACACCCGTGACTACCTTGGTTACTATTGGGCGACCCTCTACCTGCAAGCCATTTGGGCAATAATCGGAGAATCGCTCAATCTGTAAAATTTGTCGGGTATAATTTGTTAACTGTTTTAATTCCATTTTTTTAATTCCACATTTTTTCATCGGTTAAACACATGAAGAAGCTTTGGTTCATTTTCGCACAATCAGTCACTGTAAGCCTTGCTGTTGTTTTTGTTGTGCAAATTTTTTACCCAAAATTGCTAAACTTAACATCTCAATATGGCGAACCCCATGTTGCAAGAGTTGATCAACAATCAAATAGCGTTCTTTCATATAGCTTAGCGGCGCAAAAAGCAATGCCATCAGTTGTTAACATCTTTACAAGCAAGAAAAACTCTGCAAATACCCATCAACAATTTCTTGACGATCCGTTATTCAAACGTTTTTTCGGTGACCAATATGACGATCAACCACAGCATGAAAACAGCCTAGGGTCTGGTGTAATCGTAAATGAGAATGGGCTAATTCTTACAAATCAGCACGTCATTGAGGCTGCGGATGAAATAAAAGTTGCTTTAGAAGATGGTCGTACAGTAAGTGCTCACATTGTGGGAACGGATCCAGACACTGACTTAGCAGTGCTTAAAATTGACATGAGAAATTTACCAGCTATAACTTTTGCTGATGCAGAAAAAAACAAAGTTGGCGACATTGTCTTAGCAATAGGAAATCCTTTTGGTGTCGGGCAAACTGTTACCCAAGGTATTATTAGTGCATTAGGAAGAAATCATCTCGGTATTAGCACTTTTGAAAATTTCATTCAAACTGATGCTTCAATTAACCCTGGCAATTCAGGTGGCGCGCTAATCGATGCTGAAGGTAACTTGGTCGGTATTAACAGCGCCATATACTCACGAAACGGCGGATCAATGGGAATAGGCTTTGCTATACCAGTGAGTATTGCCAAACAAGTCATGGAGCAAATTATTCGTCAAGGTAGCGTGACGCGAGGTTGGATAGGGATAGAAGCACAAGATATTACAACAGAACTTGCCGACTCCTTCAAACTCAAAAATACTCAAGGCTCATTAATTGCTGGCATCATCAAAAATAGCCCCGCCGAGCAAGCCGGACTTAGAGCAGGGGATATTTTGTTAGAGATTAATGGACTTCAAGTAATCGATAGCAATAGCATGTTGGCATTGATTTCTGAATTAAAGCCCAACAAACAGGCAATATTAAAAATTGCTCGTAATCAGAAGGAATTTAATTTTGCCGTAATGATAGGGCGTAGACCCAAATTTGAAGCTAATTTAAACTAAAAAAAATTTCGAATTAATCGCTTACTAGAGTTTTTGGTACCAAAAATTTTGCGACAAATACACCTGCCTCATACAAAAACCACAAAGGCACCGCCAGCATGACTTGGGAAATTACATCTGGGGGAGTAAGAATTGCGCCAACAATAAAGGCGCCAACAATAACGTAAGGTCGAGCTTCTTTTAAAGCCTCGACCTTCACTATATTAAATTTCACCAAAATCACTACTGCAATTGGCACTTCAAAAGCCAAACCAAATGAAACAAACATTGTTGTCACAAAGTCCAAATAACTCCCAATATCTGTCATTACAGCCACACCTTGCGGTGCTGATGCTGTAATAAAACCAAATAAAACTGGAAAAACTGCAAAATAGGCAAAAGCCATTCCAGCAAGAAACAATAATGTACTGGAAACAATTAATGGCCCAATAAAACGACGCTCATGCAAATAAAGACCTGGCGCTACAAAAGCCCAAGCCTGATAAAGGGTATAAGGCAAAGAAACCACAATTGCTAATAAAGTAGAAACTTTCATTGGAACTAAAAAAGGCGTGGTTACAGCTGTAGCAATCATATGATTGCCTGCAGGCATATGACTTAATAAAGGCTGTGCTAACCAAGTATAGAGTTTATTAGAAAATGGTAAAAAACTAATTATACAAACGACCAAACCAATCACAATTTTAAGCAGGCGGTTACGTAACTCAATCAGATGCGAAATAAAAGTCTCTGTAACACTCATTTCAGCTTAGATTTCTTTAAAGGGGCAGGCTCTTCTAATTTAATATCCGATTGAGACACCGGCATTTGAGGGCTTGGGGGAAGAATAGAATTTTGGACTTGTGTAGATTGGGATTGTATTTCTTGTTGCAATTTTTTGAGGTCTTCGAATTGCATTTCACGCTCAACTTCTAATTTAACCTTTGCAATATAACTTTGCATTCGTCCAACGATTGCACCAATAGTTCTTGCAACTTTAGGCAATCTCTCGGGCCCAATGACAATTAATGCAACAACGGCAATGAGAACAAGCTCTGAAAATCCTACATCAAACATAAATAAAAATTAGTGTTTCGTTTTATCAATTACTTCAGCATCTATGGTTTCTACCTTACGTTCCTCTTCAGACTTTTTTTCTTCCTTCATCGCATCTTTGAAACTTTTAATCGCACCACCCAAATCACTTCCAACATTACGAAGCTTTTTAGTACCAAAAACTAGAACCACAATAACCAAAACAATTAACCAATGCAAAATGCTAAATGAACCCATTTTATTCCCCTAAGTTTTCGGCAAATTCGCGCCGCCGCCAAACACATGAATATGAATATGAAACACATCTTGCCCACCCTCTCGGCCAGTATTGATCATTGTTCGAAAGCCCTCTAAGCCTAGTTCAGTGGCCAGCTTAGGCGCTAGCAATAACATCTTACCTAATAAAACTTGATCAGAATGCTTGGCTGAAGCAAGACTCTCAATATGTAATTTTGGAACAATTAAAAAATGTACTGGCGCAATTGGATGAATGTCATGAAAAACTAATACATCATCATCTTCAAAAATATTCTTTGAAGGAATTTCTCCTTTAATAATTCTGCAAAAAATACAACCTGCGCTCATCTCTAATCTCTAATCTTTAGTTCGAGATGCTTTTTCGACGAGGCCAGATAAGCCTTCTCGACGTGCCAGCTCATCTAAAACATCCTGCGCGCTTAAGCCGGCCTGTGCAAGCATGATCATTGTATGAAACCACAAATCAGCTGTTTCATAAATCAAATCTTCTTTACTGCCATCCTTAGCAGCAATAATAGTTTCAGCTGCTTCTTCTCCCACTTTTTTAAGAATGCCATTCATTCCTTTGCTGTAAAGTTTTGCAACATACGATGCTTGCGGATCTGCATCTTTTCTTGCTTCCAGCAATTCAGTCAAGCGCTGAATAATGTCATTCATGTTTGTAAATTTCCTCTGGATTTTTGATCACAGACTTATCTGTTTTCCATTTTCCATTTTCTAGTTTTTGGAAAAAGCAGTCATGTCGTCCAGTATGACAGGCAATGCCCCCAATCTGCTCAACCGTTATTAAAATAACGTCAGCATCACAATCTAAACGAAGCTCATGTACTTTTTGCTTGTGTCCCGACTCTTCCCCTTTGAACCAGAGCTTGCCTCGCGACCGAGACCAATACACTGCATAGCCAGTTTCAACCGTGAGCGTTAAAGCTTCGCGGTTCATAAAAGCAAACATCAGTACATCATTTGTACCTAGTTCTTGCGCAATGACTGGCACCAGGCCTTCATTCCAGCTTATTTGATCTAGCCAGCTCAAAGCCGAACCTCAATACCCTGGTCGCGCATATACTCTTTAGCCTGTTTTACGGTATATTCACCATAGTGAAAAATAGTTGCTGCTAACACCGCATCTGCACCACCTAATTTAACGCCATCAACTAAATGCTGTAAATTACCAACGCCTCCAGATGCAATAATTGGGACATCAACCGCGTCGCTTATTGCTTTATTCAGCTCAAGATTAAACCCTACCTTGGTTCCATCTCTATCCATGCTAGTCACAAGTAGCTCCCCTGCCCCTAACCCGACCATTTTGCGCGCCCATTCAACAGCATCTAAGCCCGTTTCTTTTCGCCCGCCGTGAGTAAACACCTCCCATTTTGGCTGACCCATTGAGTCCAATCCAACTTGCTTTGCATCGATAGCTACTACAATACATTGAGAGCCGTATCGGCCTGCAGCCTCTGCAACTAAATCTGGATTAACAACTGCTGAGGTGTTAATACTAACCTTATCTGCTCCAGCGTTAAGCAAACGACGAACATCTTCGACTTGACGAACGCCACCGCCGACTGTCAATGGAATAAAAACCTGCGAAGCTACTTCTTCAATGATATGCAGAATTAAACCTCTATTGTCAGAACTGGCTGTAATATCTAGAAAAGTTAATTCATCAGCCCCCTGCTCATCATAGCGGCGTGCAATTTCAACAGGGTCGCCCGCATCCCTCAACTCCAGAAAATTAACCCCTTTTACAACACGACCATCTGTCACATCAAGGCAAGGAATAATGCGCTTAGCTAACATTAACCGTTTAACTCGTTTGCAAGTGCTTGGGCCTCTTCAAAGTTCAAAGTACCTTCATAAATTGCACGACCTGTAATAGCGCCTATGATGCCTTCGCTCTCAACAGCACAAAGTTTACGAACGTCATCTAAGTCTGTAATTCCTCCACTTGCAATAACAGGAATAGTTAAAGCTTGTGCTAATGCCACCGTAGCCTCAATGTTCACGCCGCTTAACATACCGTCACGGCCAATATCTGTATAAACAATCGATTCAACTCCGTAATCCTCAAACTTTTTAGCTAAATCAATCACGTCATGACCAGTCAACTTAGACCAGCCATCGACAGCGACTTTGCCGTCTTTTGCATCTAAGCCCACCATAATTTGACCAGGAAAGGCATAACAAGCCTCGTGCAAGAACCCAGGATTTTTAACAGCAGCAGTCCCAATAATCACATAATCAATTCCATTGTCGAGATAGCGCTCAATAGTTTCTAAATCACGAATCCCACCGCCTAATTGAATTGGAATCTCACCTCGGCACTCTTCAACAATCGCCTTAATAGCAGCTTCATTTAAAGGCTTGCCAGCAAAGGCGCCATTCAAATCTACAAGGTGTAACCGTTTACCACCTTGATCTACCCAATGCCGGGCCATAGCGCCAGGGTCTTCAGAAAAGACTGTTGCATCTTCCATCAAGCCTTGTTTTAAACGAACACAGTGTCCGTCTTTTAAATCGATAGCAGGGATAATTAACATAATATAAAGGTTATTTTATAAACTAAATTGATAAATGAATTAATACTTGCCATCCCACCGAACGAAGTTGGATAACAACTGCAATCCAGCGTGCTGACTTTTCTCTGGGTGAAACTGAACTGCAAAAATATTTTTATAAGCAATCGCCCCAGCAAATTGAACTGGATATTCTGTAACGCCAGCGACTAAAGTCGCATCATCGGGCTTAACATAATAACTATGCACATAATAGAAACGCTCTCCATCTGGGATATCCTTCCAAATCGGGTGTGCTTGTTTTTGGTATAGCTGGTTCCAACCCATATGAGGTACTTTGAGCTTATTTCCTTCAACGTCATGCATTGCCTCTGCTGCAAAACGATTAACATTGCCAGATAGGATCCCTAATCCATTAGCGTCACCTTCTTCTGAGTGTTCAAACAGAAGTTGTAAGCCAATACAAATGCCGAGAAATGGTTTTGATGCGGCAGATTTTACAATGGCATTCCGGAGCCCAAGAGATTCAAGTTCTCTCATACAGTCTGGCATTGCGCCTTGACCAGGAAAAACAACCCGTTTTGCATCTAGAATATGCTGTGGATCACTGGTCACCACAACTTTTTTATTGGGGGCAACGTGCTCCAAAGCTTTTGAAACTGAGCGTAAATTGCCCATGCCGTAATCTACAACCGCGATATCAATCATTATGTTTATCTGAAAATCTTGCCATTAAACTATCAATTCCAAACATCCGGATAATGAAGCCTGGACTAATAAAACTCAGACTTATAAGGTCCCCTTTGTAGAAGGCATAATGCCTGCCATACGGGTATCGAACTCGGCTGCCATACGTAAAGCGCGCCCAAATGCCTTAAAGATTGTCTCAGCTTGATGATGTGCATTATCACCACGCAAATTATCAATATGCAAGCTCACCAAAGCATGATTTACAAACCCTTGGAAAAATTCATGGATCAAATCCACATCAAAATCACCGATTCGTGCACGCTTGAATTCAACCCCAAATTCTAACCCTGGACGACCTGACAAATCGAGTACCACGCGAGACAGCGCTTCATCTAAAGGCACATATGAATGGCCATAGCGGCGCAAACCCTTTTTATCCCCAACCGCTTTCGCAAAAGCTTGGCCTAAGGTAATACCAATATCTTCCACAGTATGATGTGCATCAATGTGCAAATCACCTTTTGCTTCAATCGCAATATCCATCATGCCGTGTCTAGCAATCTGGTCTATCATGTGATCAAGAAAAGCCAGGCCAGTCACCAGTTGTGAGGTCCCAGATCCATCGAGATTGATGGAAGCAATAATTTGGGTTTCTAGTGTATTTCGGCTAACTTCTGCTTTACGCATGAGATTATATTTTCTTTCTTAAATTACAAACAAAAACCGCCGCAAAACATATTACTTTGTTTTGCGGCGGTCTATTATGGTCTTTTAGTACCTTTTATCTAGCCAAGTTTAATTAGCTAAACAAGCCCTTCAACCATCCAAACAAGCCACCTGATTTGCCACCGTGAGCAATTGCTGTAATTTCTGCAGCAGAAGCAGCAGGATCAGCAGCACCGTAAATAGCAGCGCCAGCAACGATGATAGTTGCGCCAGCATCACGTACTTGTGCTGCAGTAGCAGCTTTAACACCACCAGCAACAGAAATATCTAAACCAAGATTCAAACTAGCAACCATTGCCAAATCAACGAAAGGTGTTTGGCCAGCAGCTTGTTGGTCAAGACCAGTGTGAACGCCAATGATGTGTGCGCCTAATTTAGCAACTTCTTGTGTACGCGCTTTTTTATCAGCAACGTTGATCAAGTCAACTTGAGCTTTTTTGCCGTATTTGTTAGCAACATCGATTACACCTTTGATAGTACCGATATCAGCTGTACCCAAAACTGTACAAATATCTGCACCAGCTTTGTAGAATGGTTCCGCTTCGTAGAAGCCAGCATCCATTGTTTTCAAATCTACTAAGATCTTGTTTTTTGGGAATTTAGCGCGAAGAGTTTCAAGCAATTTGATACCATTGTGCTTGATGCATGGTGTACCAATTTCAAGAATATCAACGTGTGGAGCAACTTTTGTAGCCAATGCTACTGTTGCGTCAAAATCTAATGAATCTAAAGCCATTTGTGTTAATGCCATGTTACTTCCTCCACTTAATTACACGTTTACAATTTAACTGCACGGTATATGATACATTTTTTTATATAGTTAATGGTGAATTAAGTAACCATTTACCAAAAGTAACTTTATATAACGTTTTCTCACTTTGGTCAAAGTTCTTTGCATTTTAAAGAATGCTACTCAAAACATTTATTAAAGAATGACATTCTTCATTTGTACCAACCGTAATGCGTAAATATTGAGCAATTCTTGATGGCTTCTTAAAATGTCTAATAATAATTTTATGCTCCCTCAAACTTTCAGCCAAAGATTCTGCATCATATTCCGAATGAGTCGCGAATATAAAATTTGCACCCGAAGGCAAGACTTCAAAACCCATTTTTTCTAGAGAGGTAACCAATAGCTCTCTAGTCTTTATTACTTGATCACAATTTTTTTCAAAATATGCTTGGTCTTTTATTGCTGCTATAGCACCAGCTTGAGCAAAGCGGTCAAGGGGATAAGAGTTAAAACTGTCCTTTACTCGATGCAAAGCATCAATTAAATCAGGGTGGCCAACCGCATATCCAACACGCAAACCGGCAAGTGAGCGCCCTTTTGATAAAGTATGCGTCACCAATAAGTTTGGATAAAGTTTCACCAGATTAACTGCTGATTTACCGCCAAAATCAATATATGCCTCATCAATCACAACGACAGAATTTATATTATGTTGAAGTAAACGTTCAATCTCTTTCAAGGTTAATAAGCAACCTGTTGGCGCATTAGGATTAGGAAATATAACCCCGCCATTTTCCCTAAAATAATCTTCAACTTTAATTTCAAATGAAGCAGTGAGCGGAACTGTTTCAAACTCAATTTCATATAGCCCGCAATACACTGGATAAAAACTATAGGTGATATCCGGAAACAAAATAGGCAAATCGTGCTTGAGTAATGCATTAAATATATGTGCCAGCACCTCATCAGATCCGTTACCTACAAAAACCTGATTAATATTCAAGCCATAGAGATCCCCAATAGCTTGTTTGAGCAAATCAGAATTAGGGTCTGGGTAAAGTCGCAAAGTATCAGCTGCTTCTTTTTGCAATGCAGCAATCACCTTTGGACTCGGCCCGTAAGGATTCTCATTGGTATTTAGTTTAATTAGATCGTTAATTTTAGGCTGCTCGCCAGGTACATAAGGCGTAAGAGATTTAACAAGCTTGCTCCAGTACCTACTCATTTTTTCAGTCTATACTCCGCCGATTGAGCATGGGCTTGCAAGCCTTCTCCATAAGCCAAAGTTGATGCTACCTTGCCTAAAGTCTGTGCGCCCTCAGATGAAACATAAATCAAGCTTGATCGCTTTTGGAAATCATAAACACCTAGTGGAGAAGAAAATCTTGCCGTTCTTGATGTTGGGAGTACATGATTTGGGCCAGCACAATAATCTCCAAGCGCCTCACAAGTATCACGTCCCATAAAGATGGCTCCGGCGTGTTTAATCTTTTTGCTAAAAATAAGCGGTTCATCTAATGACAGCTCTAGATGCTCAGGTGCGATGTAATTACTAATTTCAGCAGCTTCTTCCAAATCACGGACATGAATTAAGGCCCCACGATCAATTAATGAGGTTGAGATAATGTCTTTTCGTGGCATCGTCTTAAGAAGTTTCTGAATACTTTGGTAGACTTTATCTAAAAATGCCGCGTCTGGGCTTAGTAATATAGCTTGAGCCAACTCATCATGTTCTGCCTGACTAAACAAGTCCATAGCCACCCAATCCGGATTGGTTTTCCCATCGCAAATAACCAATATTTCAGAAGGCCCAGCAACCATATCGATACCAACAACGCCAAATACCCGACGTTTTGCAGCTGCAACATAAGCATTACCAGGGCCGACGATTTTATCAACTTGAGGAACTGTTTGAGTTCCATAAGCCATAGCACCAATGGCTTGCGCACCCCCAATACAAAACACTCGATCTACCCCTGAAATCGCAGCCGCAGCTAACACCAATTGATTCTTCTCCCCATTTGGCGTTGGCACCACCATAATAAGTTCCTGCACCCCTGCCACTTTAGCTGGAATTGCATTCATCAATACTGATGATGGATACGCCGCTTTTCCACCTGGCACGTAAAGACCAACTCGATCTAAGGACGTAACTTGTTGACCTAAAATCGTACCGTCTGCTTCAGTGTATTGCCATGAAGTCATCAATTGTTTTTCGTGGTAATTACGAACTCGTTCAGCAGCAGATTGCAAAGCATCCCTTTGCTGAGCGGGCA
>Ga0194047_10000027_pt1 | contig 130897 bp, 137 predicted proteins | sample JunL225m_MetaG_2_FD_160070 | JGI IMG/M metagenome (GOLD analysis project Ga0194047, IMG submission 160070) | Anoxic zone freshwater microbial communities from boreal shield lake in IISD Experimental Lakes Area, Ontario, Canada - Jun2016-L221-5m | ecosystem: Environmental > Aquatic >... | reverse complement strand
CTAGAAAAATTTTAGAGGGATATAAAATATTTAACCCAATGAATACATTGGTTTTTATAAGAAAATGTTGGCGGAGCGGACGGGACTCGAACCCGCGACCCTCGGCGTGACAGGCCGATATTCTAACCAACTGAACTACCGCTCCAGTTTTAATGCTTGGCGTCCCCAAGGGGATTCGAACCCCTGTACTCACCGTGAAAGGGTGATGTCCTAGGCCTCTAGACGATGGGGACCTAGTCACTTCTACATCTAAAACAAAATCGTTCTGCAACCACTGGTGGAGCTAAGCGGGATCGAACCGCTGACCTCTTGCATGCCATGCAAGCGCTCTCCCAGCTGAGCTATAGCCCCGATCGATACAAGCTATTTCGACCGATTGTTAGCAATCAAAACAATCTAGTATTTTAGCCTACTTTATTACCTAAAGGCAAATACAGTCCAACTTTTACCTTAGAGCCTTTATTTTATTAGGGGTTAAATACTCAGTCGCTTGACAACCTCTTCAATTCCCATAATTGCCATCACTGCATCAATCGCGGGAGTCTGGGTGGTTGCAAACATTAAATACCTTACAGGCATTGCAAGTGCTGGCATTTTCAAGCTATGTGAAGAAAGAACCTGCTTCATTGAAGCAGCAATCGCTTCTTTACTTCCATCAGTTGCTTGTAAAAGAACAATAAAATCCTTGACCACTTGATTGACCGTATCTGGAACATTTTTCTTAAAATCTTCTGAATTTTTGTCATGTTGCGGCGCGGCGTTATAAAAGAGCTTTGCGCCCTGCGCAATTTCTATCAAGTTATTAGCCCGGTCTTTTAAGAGCCCAACTACTTTTATAAAGTCAGGGCCAACAGAAAAATTTATCCCTTCCTTTAGAGCAAAGGGCATGACTTGCTTAGCCAATTCCTCAGGATCCGCATGCTGAATATACTGATGATTGAGCCATAGTAGTTTTTCCGGATTATGTTGCGCAGGAGATTTTCCTAAATGATCTAAATCAAACCACCCCACAAACTGTTCTTTGGTAAATACATCAGCATCCCCATGAGCCCAACCTAAGCGCGCAAGATAATTTAATACAGCCTGTGGCAAATATCCAGCCTGCTCATAATCTCGCACACTCATAGCCCCATTACGCTTACTCATCTTCTCGCCCAACTCATTGAGCACTGTTGGTAAGTGAGCGTAAATCGGTACATCTCCACCTAATGTCCTAATAATATTAATTTGTCTTGGCGTGTTATTGACATGGTCATCACCACGAATCACATGCGTAATTTTCATATCTAAGTCATCAACAACAACACAAAAGTTATAAGTTGGGGTACCGTCAGGTCTCGCAATGACCAAATCATCCAACTCTTCGTTTGAGATCTCGATGATTCCTTTAACTGCATCTTTCCACACCACACTACCATCTAGTGGATTTTTAAATCGAATCACTGGCTTAACTCCTTGCGGAATCTGCGGCAAAGTCTTACCCACTTCAGGTCTCCACACACCCGTATAACGTGGCTTTTCTTTATTAGCCATTTGCTGATCACGAATCGTATTGAGCTCTGCTTCACTCATGTAGCAATAATAGGCTAAGCCCTGATCTAACATTTCCTTCAGAACTTGCTCGTATCGATCCATTCGTTGCATTTGATAAAAAGGACCTTCATCAATATCAAGCCCTAACCATTGCATTCCTTCGATAATCACATCAACAGCCTCTTGAGAAGATCGCTCTTGATCTGTATCTTCAATTCTAAGAATGAATACCCCTCCTTTTGAGCGTGCAAAAGCCCATGGATAAAGTGCACTTCTTAGATTTCCTAAATGGATATAGCCCGTTGGGCTGGGAGCAAAACGTGTTCTTACTTGAGTCATTGTCTTAATGATTTATTGAAAATAAATCTTATTATCCCATGTTGCTGTTTACAAGAGATATAAGCTGAAGGGTAATGATCGCTTTAAGCTACAGCATGGAGTGGTTTTTGCTTCCAAGCTGTAATACTCCCTAAAAGCAAGATCACTCCGGATATCAAAAGTCCAATTGCCAAGCCACCACCATAGTCAGAAATATATCCAATTAATATAGGTCCAATAATTTGACCTAAAGCAAAAGTTATTGTAAATACCCTAATTCCAAAGACCCACTGAGTAGGTTCATAGTTATGCTTTACAAAAGCAGTTGTCGATGATACGGCTGTTAAAAATGAGCTCCCAAACGTAAGGGCAGATATAAATATGAGTGCGACCTGTATTGATGTGACCTGACCATCTTCAATGCTTAAAGCAATAACCGTTGGAATCAAGCAACCCATACTCATCATCAGGTTAACCATTGTTAAAGTTTGACCTCCTTGGTATCTATCTAAGGGTTTAGCCCAAATCCGAGATGAACACATAATTGCAAAGCCTAATACAGCATAGAAAATATTAACGACCACAAGACTAATTCCCATTTGACGAAGCAGCGCCACAACAAAAGTCATATAACCTATATAACCCAGGCCATACAAAAAATATCCAACAATCATCCATAAAGAGGGATATAAAGAAAGCTTTTGGGTTTGTCCATTATGGTTTTTTGGAGAATTCAACTGACTCGTTGGAACATACATTATGAAAGCTAAGATGAGAGCCAGGCCCCCTAAAACAAGCCATGCCCACTGCCAGGGATGCCCAATATGAGCCTCTTGTCCTAGCTGTTCTACAAAATAAACAATCGGGCTCGATAACATAATCCCTAAACCAACACCACCATAAAATATCCCCAAAATAATGCCTGACTGTTTTGGATGTTCAGCCGCAAGTTGAGTTGCTAAGACCCCACCCCCAACAAATACCATCGCGCTGGTATACCCCACGAGCAAACGAACCATAAAAAATAAAGGATCAGATATAAATAGCCCAGGCAAAGCAATCAAAAGGATTGTAAAGAAAGTTCCGATTAAGAAAATATGACTTAATTTGAAATACTTAAATAACCATCCGCAGGATAAGGCTCCGATTAAATAGCCAATGGCATTAGCGGTATTCATATTCCCAGCTGTAAAATAGGACCAATGAAGATCAGCTCGCATTAATGGCAAAAATAATGCATATGAAAATCGTGAAATTCCCAAGGAAATAGCAGAACCTAAAGCCAAAGCTAGTGCCGTCAGTATGGGATAGCGTAAATTGAAATCAACCGATGTGTTCATTTACCAATACAATAACAAATAATTTAGTCTTTCCAAGGTTTATACGACTACATTTTCACTTTATAGCTAATTTTTTCTAAATGACCTCTTTACCAATTTCCTCAGATCAAGATCTACCTACAGCTAGCGATGTTTTACAAACTTTCCTGTTTGAAGCCAGTCAAGTCAGAGGTGAAATTGTCCGTCTAGAAAATTCCTGGCAAGTGATTCAATCTCGGCGGGAATATCCTCTGGTCATCAAACGCCATTTGGGCGAGATGGTAGCTGCAGGAGTTTTACTGAGCGCCACCCTTAAATTTGATGGTACTTTAATCATCCAAGCTCAAGGCTCTGGCCTAGTTCAGTTATTAGTAGTCGAATGCACTGCCACAATGGGTATTCGTGCAACGATTAAGCTCTCCCCAGGCTTTGATGCTGCTGAGCTATCCGACAAAACAACTTTAGCCGATCTCATCAACCCAGATGGCCAAGGAAAATTAGTCATTACTCTTGATCCAACCGCCCGCGGTGAGGGGCAACAAGCTTATCAAGGCATCGTGCCACTCGTCATTGATGGCCGTCCAGTAGAGACGATCGCAGAAGCCATTATGGTGTACATGAAGCACTCAGAACAATTAGAAACTCGACTTTGGCTTGCTAGTAATGAGCATTTTGCAAGTGGCGTCCTCTTGCAAAAAATACCTTCTCTCGGTGGGAAAAAATCTAAAGACCATTTACCTCCAGAAGAATTAGATGATGCATGGGTACGTTTACAGTTTTTAACGGACACTGTTAAAAATGATGAGTTACTGAACACCCCGCCCGCCAGATTAATGACACGTTTATTTGAAACTGAGACTGAGTTTCAGAAAGTACTAACTTTTCCTGAACGAATTATCAAATTTTCATGCCAGTGTTCTCGCCACCGGGTTGGTGACATGCTTCTTATGCTAGGTGCTGATGAAGTAGAGAGTATCTTAAATGAACTAGGTCATGTAGAAACTATCTGTGAATTTTGTGGCTTAGGATATCTCTTTGACACGGTTGATTGCAAACAATTATTTGCAACTAAGAATGCCATAGAAGCTAAACCACAGATAGGCAAACATTAGCACTCAGTCCTTGCAATCAAAGCCAAGACCCCAATCCTTTTACTGATCAATCTTTAGGGGTTTATCTTGATTTGATTTAGGGAGTTTATCAATTGCCTTCGGTACATCCTTCGAGGAATCAGACTTTTTATCTGCAGAAGACTTAGATGGCTTTTCAGTCACAGGCGCCTTTTCATTACCAGTGAGAACTTGAACTAAAATCTCGTTATCTTTAACCATACCGTGCTCAGTCCTAGCGCGCTCTTCAACTGCACGAGTCCCCTGCTTTAAATCGTCTACGTCACCTGCAATTTTTGCATTTCGCAAAGTTAACTCTTCATTTTTAATTTGCTGTACTTTAACTTCTTTGTCTAACTGGTATAAGTGCAGCCATCCGCCTTTACCTAACCATAATGGATATTGAATACCAATCAGTAATAGTAAAAGACCATAAACGATGACTCGCATATTGTTTATCTCAAGTTATATAACGCTGAACGTCCAGGGTAAGTTGCAATATCTCCCAAGTCTTCTTCAATACGAAGTAATTGGTTATATTTAGCGATTCTGTCTGAACGCGATAAGGATCCAGTCTTAATTTGTCCAGCATTGGTGCCCACAGCAATATCAGCAATCGTACTATCCTCAGTCTCACCTGATCGATGAGAAATCACTGCTGTGTAATTAGCACGCTTGGCCATTTCTATCGCAGCAAAGGTCTCAGTCAGAGTTCCAATTTGATTAATCTTAATCAAAATAGAGTTTGCAACCCCTTTTTGAATTCCTTCTTTTAGGATTTTCGTATTCGTTACAAATAAGTCATCTCCAACCAACTGAATTTTTTTACCCAACTGATCAGTCAAGTTCTTCCAACCGTCCCAGTCACTCTCATGCATACCATCTTCTATCGATACAATTGGGAACTTATCAGCAAGATTTCCTAAATAATCTGCAAATTCAAAAGAGCTGAGTTGTAAACCTTCACCTGATAAATGATATTTACCGTCTTTATAGAATTCGCTCGCCGCACAATCTAGTGATAACAAAACATCTTCACCAGGGCGATAGCCGGCCTTTTCAATCGCTTGCAAAATAGTGTTTAAACACTCTTCATTGCTTTTAAAATTAGGCGCAAAGCCACCTTCATCGCCCACAGATGTCGGCATATTCAAATCATGCAGAATTTTCTTTAGCGCATGAAATACTTCAGCACCACATCTCAAGGCTTCTCTAAAGCTTGTCATACTCACAGGCATGATCATGAATTCTTGAATATCTAAACTATTATTCGCGTGCGCACCGCCATTGACAATATTCATCATGGGCACAGGCATTTGCATTGCACCAGAGCCACCAAAGTAGCGATATAAAGGCAATCCTGCCTCATCAGCTGCTGCTCTAGCAACCGCCATAGATACCGCAAGCGTTGCGTTTGCGCCCAAACGAGCCTTATTCTCTGTGCCGTCTAAATCAATCAAAGTCCTGTCTAGAAAAGCTTGCTCCGTTGCATCAAGTCCCATCACTGATTCTGCAATTTCAGTATTAATATTCTCAACTGCTCGGCGCACACCTTTACCCATATAGCGAGCTGCCTCACCATCGCGAAGTTCTATGGCTTCACGTGATCCTGTTGAAGCTCCGGACGGCACAGCAGCCCGTCCCATTACGCCAGATTCAAGTAAAACATCACATTCAACCGTAGGATTTCCACGGGAATCAAGAATTTCACGACCAATAATGTCAACAATTGCACTCATTAATTTCTCTCTATATTTAATTCAATACCTAAATGATTATCAAGGATGTTTCCTTAATTCATTCTTATTTTAATAAGGTTTAAATACCTTCAGCAACAATCATGTTCATTTGTGCTGCACCATCTCGTTTAGATTTGGCAAGTTGATACTCTGCAGAGTGATGGAAAGTCACCGCATCATCAAAACTAGGGAACTTTAAAATAATGACGCGTGAATGAAGATTACCCTCCATCAGCTCCGTTTTACCACCACGAACTAACACTTCAGCGCCGTATTTTTGCATCGCAATAGATGAGAATTTTTTATATTCTTCATATTGCACAGGGTCCGTAACATTCACATTAGCAACCACATATCCAAAGGCCATCTCTATTCCTTAATGATTTAATTGAAAATTATTTTCTAAAAAATATCCAGGCTGCTTAACAAGTTGATCAATCGACTTAAGCGTTTCAAGTAATTGTTTCATCCGGTCAAGCGGCACTGCATTGGGACCATCAGACATCGCATTCGTCGGATCTGGATGAGTCTCCATAAAAATTCCACTAATTCCTACAGCGATAGCTGCTCTTGCAAGCACCGGAACAAATTCACGCTGGCCACCACTTGTGGTTCCCTGACCTCCAGGTAATTGCACAGAATGTGTCGCATCAAAAACAACTGGCGCATGAGTTTGTCTCATAATGGCTAAGCTCCTCATGTCAGAGACAAGATTGTTATATCCAAAACTTACTCCACGCTCACATGCCATAAAGTTATCAACCTCAAGACCCTTTTCTTTAGCCGCAGCCCGTGCTTTATCAATCACATGAATCATGTCGTGAGGTGCTAAAAACTGGCCTTTTTTGATGTTCACTGGCAGACCACTTTGGGCACACGCTCTTATAAAATCAGTTTGCCGACACAAAAAGGCTGGAGTTTGTAGGACGTCAACTATTTTTGATACCGGCTCAATTTCAGAAATATCGTGAATGTCCGTCAGTATAGGCACATGGAGTTTTGCTTTAACAGCAGCCAAAATTTCCAAGCCTTTTTCCATCCCCAAACCTCTAAATGAACCCCCAGATGATCGATTGGCTTTATCAAACGATGATTTATAGATAAAAGGGATCTGCAGTTGAGTCGTCATTTCTTTCAAAGCACCAGCAGTATCCATAGCCATTTGCTCAGACTCGATAACGCATGGGCCAGCGATTAAGAAAAAGGGGTGCTCCAAACCTACAGGAAAACCACACAATTTCATAAAGCTACCTCAGTCTTTGCTTTGACTCCAAAAGCTATAGGATTATTAGCAACCTCTGGAGCAATGCCAGCATGCGTCAGCGCAGCGATGATAAAGGCATTAAATAATGGATGTCCATCACGAGGTGTTGATGTAAATTCCGGATGGAACTGCACGCCAAAGAACCAAGGGTGCAAAGTTTTAGGTAATTCCATCATTTCAGGAAGATTTTCAGTAGGTGTTCGCGCAGAAATAATTAAACCCACCTTTTCTAACTGTTCAACATAGCCATTATTCACTTCATAACGATGACGATGCCTCTCATTAACTTCAGCCCCGTAAATAGAACTTGCCATCGTATTGGGTTTTACAGGACATCTCTGAGATCCAAGCCTCATGGTTCCACCCAAATCCGAGCCATCATCTCTCTTTTCTAGTGCACCATCACGATTTTTCCACTCAGTAATTAACGCTACAACGGGGTGTTCAATGTCAGGTTCAAACTCCGTACTATTTGCCTGAGTTAGTCCCGCCACTGACCTTGCAAATTCAATCACTGCTAATTGCATACCAAGACAAATTCCTAAATAAGGAATTTTATTAACCCGAGCATGATGAATTGCTTTGATTTTTCCTTCAGTACCCCGTTTTCCAAAACCACCTGGCACGAGGATGGCATCTAAGCCTTCTAAATTGGAGATATCACCATGCTCTAATATTTCAGAATCAATGTAACGAATATCCACCCGCGTTTCATTATGAATACCGGCATGACGCAAAGCCTCAATTAAAGACTTATAAGATTCTGTTAAATCTACATACTTACCAACCATCCCAATAGTAATATGATATTTTGGATTTTCCATTCGCTCAACGAGCTTACTCCAAATCGACAAATCTGCTTCTGCAGGTTGAATATTTAACTCGCGACAAATAATATCGTCTAAATTTTGTTCATAGAGCATTTGCGGAATTTTATAAATCGTATCCACATCCCACACAGAAATAACCGCATGTTCTCTTACATTCGCGAAGAGTGAAATCTTGCTTCTCTCTTCCTCCGGAATAGGACGATCAGCACGACACAATAGCGCTGTTGGTAATATACCGATCTCTCGTAATTTTTGAACAGAGTGTTGCGTTGGCTTGGTTTTTAATTCGCCCGCACTAGAAATCCAAGGAACAAGCGTCAAGTGAATAAAAGCAGTCTCACCACGATCTTTTCGTAGACTCATCTGACGCGCTGCTTCTAAAAAGGGAAGTGATTCAATATCTCCAACTGTCCCACCTATTTCACAGATGGCCACATCAGCCTGTCCATGATGACTAGCCGCAGCACCACGCTCAATAAATGCCTGAATCTCATTAGTAATATGCGGAATCACTTGAACAGTTTTACCCAAGTACTCCCCTCGTCTTTCCTTACGAATGACTGAGTCATAAATTTGACCCGTTGTGAAGTTGTTACTTTTACGCATCTTGGCAGAAACAAACCGCTCATAGTGCCCAAGATCGAGATCAGTTTCAGCGCCATCCTCTGTCACAAACACCTCACCATGCTGAAATGGACTCATTGTTCCAGGATCAACGTTAATGTAAGGATCTAATTTTAAGAGGGTGACTTTCAGACCGCGGGATTCAAGAATCGCAGCTAACGAGGCGGCTGCAATTCCTTTCCCTAGGGAAGAAACTACACCACCAGTAACGAAGACAAATTTGGTCATCGCAATCGCTCTGTAGGTAATATTGAATTATATACATGAAGCATGTCAACACCCAAAAAAACATGCGTTTTTCAATGTTTATTTAATTATGTGAGTATATTCAACTACTTGAACTATCCCAACAAAAACCACTGTTTGTCAATCAACCGACCCATGCCACACCCTTTGCTATGCGATCGCTCCCACGGCTTTAAAGAGATTCGTAATCATTTCTTTTGACATATTTCTAGTAATAAAAACAATACGGGACGTATGGTCTTGCGATGGCCAGCGATCTAACTTCACCTGCGGATGAAAGATATGCTGTACACCCTGAATCACAACGGGATCACCCTCAACGTTCACAATCCCCTTGACTCGAAGCAGGTCATTCCCACGCAAACCCGTTAGTAACTCAAGTGCCGAAGAAAAAGCTTTCCAAGTAAATGGCTCATCAAATCGTAACGAAAGCGTATTAATACCCGAGTGGCGCCTAAATTCTCCTAAATATTTCTCTTGGTGCTTGTCTGCCTCCCCCTCATTAAAAGTATCTAGCCCAGATAAAAAACTTTGGCTTGATGAATTTACTTTTGAAGATCCCAAACCAATATTCATCAGTTTTTGGGGTTCGAGATTCCCGTTTAATACCTGCTCAATTGGAGCCTGAGGATTAAGCGCTTGTAGCTCAGTGGTAATCTGATGAATCATTTCAGGAGTCGCTAAATCAGTCTTTGTGAGAAATAGTTGATCTGCAATGGCGACTTGTTTGACTGCCTCTGGAATTTCTTTTAATAACTGATATGCATTAACAGCATCCACCAAAGTTGCAACACCGTCTAGTCGAAATTGCGCTTCTAATAAGCTATCACTCACGAGGGTTTGCAATACAGGAGCTGGATCTGCTAAACCCGTTGTTTCAATAATGACCCGGTCAAAATCAAAAATCTCTCCCACCCGCCTCTTCGCAAATAGATCTCGAAGTGTCTCTTGCATATCAGTTCTCACTGAACAACAAATACATCCATTGGCGAGTAAGGAAATATTTTCTGAAGACATCGTCACAAGATCATGGTCAATACCAATTTCTCCAACCTCATTAATGACTAAGGCCACTCGTCTCATATCAGGATGCCTGACGAGCTGAGAAATTAAAGTCGTTTTACCACTACCTAAAAATCCTGTGATCACAGTAATAGGTATTTTTCCTGCTAACGAGTCTCGCACAAATACCATAGGTGAGCCTAATCCTTATGGATTAAATCGTCATCTCCAAGATATACAATCCACCGCCGAAACGATCAATTGCATACACTAATCCACGATCGTCAACGTAAACGTCATTGATCTGAATCGCACCCGCAGGAGATAACTTTGGAGCACCAGGTACAAAGTAAGCAATTTCTTCAACCCGGTAAGGATCGGATGTATCAAACACTCTGACACCACCATTAAAGAATGTACCAATAATGATCGTCTCAGAATGAAATGAAGTTGGAATCGGTAAATTCTCATGCAAGTTATGCGCACCGTAACGACCCCCGCGCTTACCGAAGACGTCAACTGGCGCCATTGGGAAAGTTCCAATGGGAAGAGGATGATTGAGATCTCTGGCATCAATGACCCAAACCAACTTAGGCCAGTCAGCGCCATTATCTTGCACACATTCATCACTAACAATCCATAAACCACGATCAAATAGAGGTAATACAGTATGAACAAAACCATTCAGCGGTGGGGAGTGGTTCCAATGCGCGACCACTTTAATATTTTTGGTGTCAGAAATATCCAAAACAAAAGCGCCACCATCGATATATCCAACATAAGCACGATCGGGTTGCTTTGGAAAAACGTTCGTATTATGCGCTCTAAATCCAGTATCAAAAATACCTTTCAAACGCTCAGGTGGAGCTTCTTTATCGCCCTTACGAGTCCCTGGATACCACCAACGACCCACTTCAGTTGGGTTCTTTAAATCAGACACATCAATAATGCGATAAAACTGATCATCTAAAGGATGAGTCGGTTCAAAATCACCCGAGCCTGAGGCCATATGAATTGTTTTTCCGTCTACAAACCATAGCGCATGAACCCCCCTTGAATGAGGACCTGAACAATCAAAATGTGAAATCAACTGTGGATTTTCTGGAGTACTAATATCAAAGAGATCAAAGCCAGCAGGTTTAATACCCACTTCAGCACATTGATAAGCAACTGCCATGACATCTCCAACCACGTCTAGCGAGTTAGAACGTAACTTCATGTGCGGTAATTCTGTTTGGACAACTAGCTTTGGATTTTTGGGGTCAGTAACATCTACACCTGAAAAATTCTTAGGGGCAGACTCATGAGCTAACCACATAATGCGACGACCATCTTTGGTCATCTGCATTGAAATTCCTTCACCCAAACCGCCAAAACCTTCTAACTCATGCTGAGCAATCAGCTTCATATTGTGAGAAAGAGTTTGATCAGGCCTTGAGGCTGGTGTAGCAATACTTGACATAGCGTTTCCTTAAATGAATGATTCTGACAAATTTTATACAATTGTTTAGTTACATTTAGTATATTGTACGTATTAATCATTTTAAAGAAAAAGACAATGAGACTAAACTTCCGAAGTAATTGCCAAAAGCTATTTTTACTAGCCCTAACTAGTGCTTCTTTATTTGGCTTGATTCTGCCCAGCCAATATGCACTTGCTCAAACTGCAGCTTTTCCGAGTAAACCTGTGAAATTGATAACCCCTTATCCAGCGGGTGGCAGCTCAGATCTGATGGGTCGCGTGATTGGTCAAAAACTCAGCGTTGCTTGGAATCAAGCTGTCGTCATTGAAAACAAACCTGGTGCTGCCGGTTCGATTGGCATGGAATACGCCAAGCAACAACCAAATGATGGTTATGCCTTTGTTATTGGCAATATGGGACCCGCAGGTGTAAATCCCCTACTCTCAAAAGTTCACTATGATATGGATAAAGACTTTATCGCAGTCGGCTTAATTGCAACAGGGCCTAATGTCTTAGTGGTCTCAGAAAATTCTCCCTACAAAACACTGGCTGATTTAATCGCTGCAGCTAAAGCGAATCCTGGAAAAATTAGCTTTGGAAGTAGTGGTCCTGGCAGCTTATCGCACCTTAGCACTGAAATGCTCATGCGCCAAGCCGGTGTGACCCTAATTCATGTCCCCTATAAAGGCGGTGGACTAGCAATTAATGATGTTCTTGCTGGGCATATCGATATGATTATTTCCGATGGCCTACCTGCTGCTCAGTTTATAAAAGCCAATAAGCTTCGCCCTCTAGCAATCACAAGTGCAAAACGAAACAATCTATTTCCTGGCGTCCCAACCTTTGCTGAAGCTGGAGTTCAAGGATTAGTTGCCCTTAACTGGTGGGGCGTGTTCCTACCTGCAGGCACACCTAAACCAATCGTGGATCAATACCAAAGCACCTTCATGAAAGTCATGAATGACCCAGAGGTTAAAAAACAGATTAATAACCTAGACGTTGACGCAACAATGACATCACAAGAAGAGTTTAAAACTTTTATAGAAAGCGAAAAAGTTTTCTATTCTAAATTGATAAGAGATAACAATATCAAAGGCGACTAAGATTATTTAATTTGGGGTAATTCTTTTTTAAGAATTTTTAACCCCTCTTTAAGTAAGTCATCATAACGCTTGCGCTCTTCTTGAATACTTTGAGGTGTCCATTCAAAGAAACCTGATCCTGATTTCATGCCCAGGTTGCCGTTTGCAACCTTATCACTCAGACTGTTTGCAATATTGGGTGAGTTATTTAATGATGGATAAATACTTGCCCCTGCAGCCGCATGGATTTCTATCCCCGCATGGTCACGCTGCATCACAGGACCTGCAGCAAGATAGCGAAAACCAAATCCAAATCTAACTGCCTTATCAATGTCTTCGGGACTTGCTATCCCTGCATCAATCATCGCAAAAGCTTCTCGAGATAAAGCATGTTGCAAACGATTCGCTAAAAATCCGGGGAGATCCTTTTTGACTAGAACCGGCACCATGCCACACATAGTCATCATCCGTATGAGCTGCTCAGCAACATCTAATTTGGTGTTAGCGCCACAGACTACCTCTACACAGGGAATAAGGTGCGCTGGCATAAAAAAATGTAAGCCAATCATCCGGTCTTGGGTATTTAGATTCTTTGCGATTTGGCTAATTGGAAAACTCGAACTATTGCTGGCCAATATCGTCTTCGGATCACAACGCTCATCTAAAGTTTTAAATAACTCTTGTTTAATTTCAATTTTTTCAGGTAGACATTCAATCACAAGGTCGATCTCTTGCCAATCAATTCTATCAATCGAATTTGTAACCGCAATTAAACTCGCCCGATCTGAAAAACCCTGCTCATCCATCAATTTATCTGTGTACTGAGGTAATTGAAGCGCCCTGTCTGAATTACTTTCAATAATTTCAACCAAGCATCCACCCCTAGCCGCTACGACTGCGACATCAGCGCCCATGGTGCCACCACCAACAACAACTACTTTGATTTGCTTTTGACTCACGTTAACAACCTTTCACGACAATACTTTTTGAATTTAATATGATTTCTGCTTTTCTCCATTGTAGAATTCATCCTCCCCTCTTAGTGATAACCCTTAATACCAATAAATACCTCACCAGAGGGGTTAAAATAAGTCTAACTTTCAAAGTGTGCTTAGTATTAACTTAAGCCAATTATTAATAAATAAATCCGGGGATGACTTCCATGAGAATGATTAAATATATTGCAACTTTATTGTTGTGTCTTTCTGTTCAAAGCTTTGCTCAAAATATTTCTGTGGGTACGGGTGGTACAGGTGGTGTTTATTACCCAATGGGCGGAGGTCTTGCGTCAATTCTGTCTAAATATGTCAGCGGTATGAGTGCTACTGCAGAAGTTACTGGAGGATCAGTTGATAACCTCAATTTAATCGGCACAGGTAAACCTTATGTTGGCTTTACGATGGCAGACGCTGCTTTTGATGCTATTCAAGGAACTGGAAAGTTTACTAACCGTAAAACTGAAATCAGGAATCTACTAGTACTTTATCCTAACCGCATGCACGTTGTGACTGTCGAATCTACTGGAATCAAAACGATTAAAGATATTAAAGGCAAACGAATTAGTACAGGTAGCCCAGGAAGTGCTACTGAAGTGATGGCTCTGCGAGTCCTTGAGGCTGCGGGGCTTGAAAAAGGTCGCGACTACCAAAATGAACGTTTGAGTGTTGCAGAGTCTGTAAATGCGATTAAAGACCGTAAGATTGATGCTTTCTTTTGGGTTGGCGGCCTCCCTACAGCAGGTGTAACTGACCTTGCCAATTCCCCAGGAAATAAAATCGTCATGATCGACAATGATGACGAAGTTGCTGCTATGAACAAAAAATATGGCAACCTCTACTACACAGACGTTATTCCTAAAAGTATGTACTCAGGAATGCAAAAAGATAATAAAGTTTCTGCAGTTGCCAACATGTTAGTTGTTAATGCCACTATGCCAGATGATCAGGCTTACAAAATAGTTAAAGCAATCTTTGATCACCAAAAAGAATTGGTAGCCACACACACTGAATATTCAAATGTTAATTTGGCAAGTCAAAAGTTGGTCAATTCATCCGTCCCGTTTCATCCAGGAGCCATTAAATACCTAAAAGAACAAGGAGTGAAATTCTAATCACAGTCCTTTTGGTTTGACTTTGATTAGAAGTATTATTTTATGGATGAAAACACCCAAAAAGAAGTAGACTCGCTCATTAGGCAAGAAGAGGGTGATTCCCATGAGTTTAAAGGTACTTTTGCTATCTTTTTAACGCTAGCGGCTGTAGTTATGTCGATTTTTCACTTGTATGCAGCCTATTCAATAGTCCCGACAATTGCCCTGCGTGTTCTTCACGTAGGTATAGTACTTTTCCTCGTCTTTTTATCCTTCCCTGCCTTTGCACGCTTTAAAAATCGAGTCATGCTATGGGACGTAGTCTTTGCTCTATTAGCCATTGCTTGCTCAATTTATATCCTCATTGGTGGTGATGATTTATCGGATCGTAATACAGCACCAACGTCCACAGATGTGTGGTTCGGAGTTGTGTTTATTCTATTAATCATAGAAGCACTTCGACGAACTAATGGCATGATTTTAGTGGGCGTTACTTCTGCATTTTTGCTCTATGCATTATTTGGTAATTATTTACCAGCCCCCTGGACTCATAAAGGTTACGAGATACCACGACTCATTGGTTTTATGTACATGACGCTAGAAGGTGTATTTGGTACAGCCGTTGATGTCTCCGCAACCCTCATTATTCTGTTTACTATCTTTGGTGCTTTTCTACAATTTACAAATGCTGGTAAGTTCTTCATTGATTTTGCTTTTAGCGCCATGGGCGGAAAATCCTCAAGTGTTGGAAAGACCATTGTTTTATCTTCTTTTTTACTCGGTGGACCTTCTGGATCAGGAGTCGCCACAACAGTCACCGTTGGCTCTGTAGCAGCACCACTCCTTGAGAAAGTAGGTTATGACCGTAATGCTGCCGGTGGCCTTTTAGCTGCTGGGGGTTTAGGCGCAATTATTTCTCCACCAGTACTTGGCGCCGCTGCATTTTTAATTGCTGACTTTTTAAAAATATCGTATCTCGACGTACTACTCATGGCTTGTATTCCAACCTTACTCTTTTATCTTGGGTTGTTTGTGATGGTTGAAATTGATGTCCGTAAATACTCAATGAAAGATACCCACATTGATGCTATTGAAAATACCTGGGAATTAGTGAAGAAATATTGGTACCACTTTTTCTCACTCATATCTATTGTGGTTTTTATGTTGCTCGGTTTTTCTCCTGTCCTATCGGTATTTTGGGCTACAGTTTTATCAGCAGTCACAAGTATGATTCGCTCAGATACTGCAATTCTTCCCTGGGACTTATTTAAGTCGCCTAAAGATATTCTTAAAAAACTCTACTCATCTCGCTTGACCCAGGCAATGGCCAATGGCTCAACAAGCGTATTGGGCATCGCAGTTACCTGCGCAAGTGCTGGACTCATCGTAGGAACAGTCACACTTACAGGATTAGGTCTAAAGTTCAGCTCAATCATTATTGATATGGCTCATGGCTCACTACTCCTAACTACAATCTATACAGCTTTAATTGTTTGGATTGTAGGCCTAGCCGTTCCAGTGACAGCTTCTTACATCATCTGCGCTGTCATCACAGCACCGGCTCTCATCAATTTAGGTGTACCTGCTTTTGCGGCTCATATGTTTATTTTTTATTATGCTGTTTTGTCAGAGGTATCTCCTCCAACAGCACTTTCTCCTTTTGCGGCAGCTGCAATTTGCAAAGGAAATCCCTATAAAACCACCTTACAAAGCTGGAAGTATGTCGCTCCAGCGATCTTAGTCCCCTTCATGTTTGTTCTCGATAAATCTGGCTCAGCCCTTCTTTTGATGGGTTCAGTCAGCGCTTTAATGCGAGCCGACTGGTGGCCTATTGTTTGGACAACAGTAACAGCCATCGTAGGTATTATTGCTTTGGCCGGCGGACTACAAGGATGGTTCATTGTTAAAACTAACTTGATCGAGCGCTGGATATTAATAGTTTCAGGAGTCCTCCTCGCTTATCCAGCTCCTTGGGCAGATTTATCTGGTTTTATTGGATTTGCAGTAGTGCTCTTCACACAATATATTCGACATAAAAAAACTGCTAAGCTAGTGACTCATTAACTACGTAATTCCAATAACTTCGTAATTCCAATAAATTTTATGAATGAATTTAATCGTCAAAGCTCAGGTGTTTACCTCATAGCAGTCACCCCCTTTCATCTAGATGGCAGCCTCGATCTAGAGAGTGCAGACACGATGGTGGATTTTTATCTCAAATGTGGTGTTACAGGTCTGACTATTCTTGGCATTATGGGTGAGGCACCTAAATTAACTGCGAACGAATCTAAGGTTTTTGTAAAGCGCGTCCTTGACCGTGTGGCCGGAAAAGTTCCTGTCGTTGTTGGCGCATCATCTAATGGCTTTGCTGCCATGAAGGAACTCACATTGTCTGTGATGGAAATGGGAGCAGCAGGCGTGATGATTGCACCACCGTCAAACTTACGAACTGATGATCAAATCCTTGCCTATTTTGATGGCGTCAATACAGTCTTAGACACAACACCTTGGTGTTTACAAGATCATCCTGTATCCACTGGCGTTCAAATGTCAGCCTCTGTCATTTTAAATATCCTAAAAAAATCGCCATACTGCGTCATGCTCAAACATGAAGATTGCCCAGGCCTAAATAAGCTATCTATCATTAAAAAAGCGATATCTAATCATGACATTGAAGGCATTTCAATTTTGACGGGTAACGGCGGGGGTTTATTTTTAACAGAAGAAATGATACGCGGGGCCGACGGCGCCATGACAGGCTTTGCCTACCCAGAGATGATGGTCGATGTATGTCAATTGTTTTCTGAAAACAAAATTGAACAAGCCTGCGATGTTTTTGACGCCTACTTGCCCCTTGCAAAGTATGAGCAACAGAATAATATTGGTCTAGCTGTTCGAAAATATATTATGGCTAAACGCGGGGTCATCGCTTCTGCAGCAATACGTGCACCTGGTCCCAAATTATCACCCGCAGATATTGCTGATATTGAACGTCTTATTACACGACAAGAAAAACGTCTGAAGGAGCTATAAATGGATTTAGGAATCAATCATAAAGTGGGTCTAGTCTTTGGTGCAGGAAGCGGGCTTGGTAGAGCTATGGCCGTCTCAATTGCAAGAGAAGGCGTCAAAGTTGCTTTAGCTGGACGCAACCTAGACACCTTAAACATTACAAAAGAAATAATTGAGAAGAATGGCGGAAAAGCCATAGCTATTAAGTGGGATTTAGCAGATTTTTCTTATATCGAAAAAAACTTTGCTGCCATTGAAAAGGAACTCGGTTCAGTCGATATCCTAGTCAACAATACAGGTGGGCCACCTCCTACTCCTGCGGCAGGCCAAAGTACAACCTTGTGGCTCGAAAAATTTCAGGAAATGGTTTTATCGCTGATCGCAATTACCGACCGCGCACTACCTGCTATGAAAGAAAAAAAATGGGGTCGTATTTTATTTAGTACGTCTTCTGGCGCCATCGCTCCAATTCCTAATCTTGCGATTTCAAACACTTTGCGCGCTTCACTTCACGCTTGGTCAAAAACATTAGCGCGAGAAGTCGCGGCCTTTGGTATTACTTCAAATATTATTGTTCCAGGAAGAATTGATACAGATCGCATTCGGGTTTTAGATGAAGCCAATGCAAAACGACAAAGTAAACCCATTGAAGAAATTGTCGCTTCTAGTATTAAAGCTATTCCTATGGGTCGATTAGGAACTCCAGAAGAGTATGGTGATACAGCGGCCTATTTGGTCAGTCAGCCTGCCTCCTATATCACTGGCACCATCACGCGAGTAGATGGCGGACAACTTGGAACGATTTGATTAATACTTTGGTTAATTTCGGTTGTTCAACTCTCAAGAGTGGCACGTGTATAGGTACTCTTGATAGGCACTCTTGATAGTGACTTTTGTAAAGTTACTTTTGCATACTTACTATTGTACAAATCTCTCGTTACCAATAATACCCACTTTGCTAAATCCTGATTTTTGAGTCATCGCCATGACTGACATCAAATATTTGTAAGGTGTCTTTTTACCCGGCTTAATGTGAAACTCAGGCTGATCCTCAATATTACTAGTCTTTAATGCATTTAACTTATCTTGTATCTCTTCGCGACTTAACATTTGTCCATTCCAAGAAGTGCGTCCCTGCTCATTGATTTCAATATAAATGATCGTTGGAGATTTGATCACTTGAGGCGGTGTTGTCGTTGGCATATTCATGGCAACAGCATGCATTTGAGGTGGTATGGTAATAATTAACATCACCAGCAGAACTAGCATCACATCAATTAAAGGTGTCGTATTAATTTCCATGATGACATCATCTTCATTGGAGTGTAGATTAAATGCCATATTCTTATCCTTTTGCTGGAGGCTCAGTAAGAAAGCCCACCTTAGCAATCCCCGCACGTTGACAATCCAAAAGAATCTTGGCGATTGATTCAAACTCAACATCTTGATCACCCCGAATATGAACTTCCGGTTGCGGCCTTTGCAATGACACCTCTTTTAGCCGAGCCACTAAGTCTCGATCATTTTTAACTTGAAAAGAATTCCAAAAAATATCGCCTGATTTATTCACTGAAATATTAATATCCTGAGGCTTTGTAATTCTTGGCTGATTACTCTCTTTAGGCAAAACTACCGAATGCGTTTGAACCGCAACTGGAATTGTCATTAAAAAGATAATAAGGAGTACCAACATCACATCCACTAATGGGGTAGTGTTAATCGTAGCCATGACCTCTTCTTTTTGTGAAGGCAGTTTTATCATATTTTTCTTTAATAATTACTGAGGTTTAATACCACCCAGTAGGACCTTCTCTAGGTCGGCAGAAAATGAACCGACTTGCGCCATCGCTGATTTATTTCTTCTAACAAGCCAGTTATAACTAAGAACTGCCGGAACTGCTACTGCTAAACCCAATGCAGTCATAATCAATGACTCACCTACGGGTCCAGCAACTTTATCAATCGAAGCTTGACCTGCGATACCGATCGCTGTGAGCGCATGATAAATGCCCCATACAGTTCCAAAAAGACCAATGAAAGGAGCAGTTGAACCTACCGTAGCCAAAAAGGCCAAGCCAACTGACAGCCTAGATTGAATCTCTTCAATGGAACGATTAAATGAGATTTCCACCCAAGTATTGAGTGGTATTTTGGCAGCTAAATCACCATGATGCTCATTCTTAGCGGCGATGGCTGTTTCAGCGACGTATCTAAATGCACTGTCTTCGTCCATGCTTTGTAAAGCGGATTCAAGATTAGGAGCTGACCAAAACTCAATCCTAGTTTTTTTTGCATTACTAAACAATTTACTTTGCTCTAAGTACTTGTTAAACAGAATTAGCCAGCTGCCAACCGACATCACCAAAAGAATGATCAGTGTCCCTTTAGCAATCCAGTCACCTTGATCAATGATTGCCATCAATCCATAAGGATTTGCGGGGCTATCAGTTGCATTATTTAAATCCTGTGCAAATGCATTTACGCTAATAGCCTGGCCAATAGCCATTATTAATAAACTTGCTACATATTTAATTTTCATTTGAAAACTCCTTTTTAATTTAAACGCCAAACGTATTTAATGCGCGCCCAGGACTCTACGGGTTGACCATTTTCTCCAGTACCCGCTTGGAACTTACATAATCCAAGTGCTTCACGAGCAGCGACATCTAAACGACGATGACCACTCGATCCTAAGACCTTACTTTCTCTAATCTTTCCATCAACTGCAATTAAGAACCCAACCACAACCGCACCTTCTTCTCCTGACTGCCTAGATGCTTCCGGATACATTGGTTTTTGACAACCACCACTCATATCTAACTTAGCTGAATTAACAATGGCTGGTGGTGCACTTGGAGCTGGCGGCTCAGGTGGAGCTGTCACTGTTGCTTGAATACTCGAAGTTGATATCGGTGGTGTTACTTCTGATTTGGCAACATAAACCTTAGGAATAACTTTTGGCTTTGGGATTTCTGGTTTAGGAACTTTTTTAATCTCTTCGATTAATGTTGCATTCATCGGCTCTGATATAAATGCTGCCGCTTTTCGTGCTAACCCTGAAACCAAAAGCCAAATGATGAGCAAGTGAACAAGTACTGCAGCACATATAACAACAATGGAACTAGAAGACTTGACAGTTGGATTGATAAAACTCATTAGTGGGTCACAATAGATAAAATTTTGTTAGATATTGCACTTAAGTAAGTACAAGAAAACTCACTAGAAAAACATTCTGTGCTAGTAAAAAGGGAGAGAAGCTCTCTCCCTTTTAAACTAACTAATTAGAAATTCAAGAAAAATGATAACGAGGTAAATCGTCCTGCACTGTAAGTCACCGTATCCTTATTTAAGGTTACGCCATCTTTATTTAGACCTGGATTATTAGGGTCAGAGTTAACACCTTCTGGAGAATAAGATGTTAAATAGATATTATTAAAGACGTTATCAATACCAAATCTAACACGTGCGGACTTAGCGAAACTACCTAAATTTTTAAACTCGTAATTGGCATATAAACCAGTCAAGTAAATCTGAGGAATTTGTCCCCACTGATTAGTAGATCCATTATCAAGCCACTGAGGACCGACACGTTTGACAGTACCACCTACAGTCCAGTCAGATTTTCTATAATACAACCCAAGAGTTTCCATATCTGTTGGGACCAGCGCTGCACTTAATCCCACTGAGTCAATAATCGCATTCATCTTCGATGCATTTCCGTAAATCGAGAATCCATTACCGAACGCATAGGTAGATTGAATTTCTAAACCAGTATAAGTCGTTGCACCATTAGAGTAATAGAAAGGGTTAGATGGGTCCGAACTATTTAAAGTAACAGAGTTGTCAGCTTTTGTCATATACACATCAGCATCTATACTGAAATTCTTTTCTTTGTAAACCGTTCCAATTTGGTATGACTTTGTTTGAATCGGAGGTGGAAGTAGCGACGGCGCAGCTGCATTTGCTGTGTCAAAAACAGTCGTGCTTGGGATCACATTACCTGTTGCAAACTGAGCATAAGCTGACCAGTTAGGTTTAATCATGTAATGGATATCCAGAAATGGATCTGGTGATCTATACGTTGCATTATTTAAAACCGGATTAGCTTGGTTTCCAACAAAGCCGCCTGGTTTTGTAAATGCAGTATTACCACCGCCTAAACTTGGAAGTCCTGAACTACCCAAATCAGGGTTCTGTGAAAGACTCATGTTATAGATACTATATTTAAATCCTGGAGTCACCTTAAGCTTATCGTTGACTTTAAATTCAAATTCAGCAAATGGCTGCATAGAAGTCGTTGTATAGTTTTCAGCAAACTTCACGTTCGTGAGCCCTGTCCCCATGGCTAAAGACTGACCATTGAAGGGATTAAAGTAATTTTGGAAACGACTTGAGACTGCTAACTCGTACCACATACCCGTTCTAAATTGTCCGAGAGAATTATCATTAGTGACACGCAAAATATCACCGAATTTCTGATAAGTATTATGTTTATCGGTTGCCATTGCATTAAGTGGAACTGAGGATGTTGCAGTAAGACCTTGGTTTGGTGATGCTACGTTAGCAAAAATATCATGATTGTTATAAGACATGTTGTACAACTTGTTGTCTAGCTTCCAAGAGTCACCCAAGTTTGCCTTTATACCAAGGTAATTCATGTAGGTGCGGATTTCAACTGTAGCTCCACCATTAGGAAGTATAGGATAAGTATTACTATCTAAACGTGAAGGGTCATTGCTGGCGAAATAATTTTGTCCTTTATAAAGAGGATTAATTCCAGCTAAATTAGGATTAGCATCTTGAGCATAAACCTTCGCCCCGTCAGGACCATTTGTAAAGTAAGAGATCGCAGAGCCAAAAAGAGTTACGCTAAGATCTTTTGTGATTTCACTATCAATTTTTAAATAACCACCATCCCTACGTACGTTATTATTCGTCTGGTAACCATCAGATTTCATTTCGTGCACACCCATGGCAATTTGTGTCTTACCTTCAGAACCAATGGCGCCAGTTTGGACATCAGCACCATACAGAAAGGTGCCAAATGATCCAACGGATCCAAATAAGGTGCCGCCTTTTTCAGCAGAAGTTTCTTTAGAATATAAATTAAAACTACCGCCATAGTTTGCGGGGCCAAAAGTACTAGCTAACCCTGGACTGCGGTCTATCCCCATGCCACCTAAAAATGGGCCTACTGCAAAAACTGTAGAGTGATAGCTCACACCATTTGTATCATTAAATGGAATCCCATCAAAACTCATTGTGAATTGACCGTTATTAAAACCTCTTAACGTCAATTTATTATCATTTAGCCCTGGTCCATTTGTGCTCATACCAAAAACACTTGGCGAAAAGGCTGCTGCTTCAACATAACTTACCGTAGGTGCTGAAAAGTTATCCAAGAAATCCTTTGAAACATAGGACTGTGCCATCCTTGACTCTAATTTAGCCTGCCCAGGAGCCACTTTCATTTCTTCAGGAACTTTATCTGCTGTAATCTCAATTGAGGTTTCAGTATTTGACTGTGCTTGGGCATTAAACGCCAATGCCATTAAAAATATGAGCGGCTTTAACTTGAAACGATTTGAGTTCATAGAGTTTTCCTTAGCAATATATATAATTTCTGTAGCATATATGTGGAATGTTTCAGAAAAACGAACCTTTTGTTTCAGATAAATTTCAAATTTATTTCATTAAAAAGACATTCATCACTGTATGCAGAATGCTTTCTTTAAAAAAACTCATTAAATCAGTTCTTTATTTATTTATTACTTTGTCATGACTCTTTAAATAGATTCTATTTAATTAGCTTTAATTAAAACGTTAAACTCTTAAACAATAGTTTAATTTTTATTTATTTTCTAAACCATTGAAAATCCATCTCTGACCTCTGTGTTTTCCAGATCTGCGCACCCGTTACACTTGTATCAAGCAACCAATTTCCCCTCAATTGGTATCGATTAACCACTTCAATATTCGGATGACGATAGCGATTTCTATATCCCGATTGAGAAAACACGAACTGCGGATCTAAGGAATCAATAAAACTTTCAGTAGACGATGTTTTACTTCCATGATGCGGCGCCATGAGCGTTACTTTTCTTTGTCTAATCTGTTTAAGCGCACTTTGATGATCGATGATCCGATTGGCAATATCTTGTTCTGCTTGCCTTTCTATATCTCCAGTTAACCATATGGAGTGATATAAATTTCTTACCTCAATGACACAACTCATATCATTAGGCTTTCCTAGGTGATATTTTGACTCAAATGTGACTTGTTGATGCGGGTGCCACACAATGAAATCAACGCCATCCCAATGCCAACGATACCCCGCCTGACAAGGCTTAATAGAAACTTTGTTATTTCTAAACTCCTGATGTAATTCATGTCCAGCAGGAATCGAGCCAAGAGCATCACTCACTTTGAACTCCCTCAGAATTGATTTCACCCCACCGACATGATCTGAATCTTTATGGCTAATTGCCAAGCGATCAATCTTATCTATTCCTTCTGCATGTAAATGAGGCATGATGATCCTCTGGCCGGGATCAAAATTACCTAAACTCAGCGGACCAGTGTCATACAGTAATACATGGTTTCTAGTCTGTATTAAAACAGCTGTGCCTTGTCCAATATCCCAAGCGGTCATCTCTAACTCACCATAAGGCACCCCAACAGCAAATACACTAAACCAATTTTTAGGAATAAATAACGACAAACAAAGCAATAAGCCAAATAGCCGAGATTTCCATGTAGGTAGTATTTTGCCTGAGCGTATCACGACGATAACTCCAAAAATCGATACACATAACATCAACAAATTAGGTTTGGCCCCATGCACAATTGACCAGTCTAAACTTGCCATGGTTCTAATCGCCCATGCAAGAGCAGAAAAACTTGTATGTGCTAACCATAATGAGATATCACCAAAATACCAAGGTAAAACTGCACCCACCATTGCCAAAGGTGTCACTATAAAACTCACTACTGGGATCGCAATCGCATTTGCAAAGGGTGAGATTAATGAAATCTGATAAAACCACCACAAGGTCATAGGAATTAAAGCAATAGTTACAACTGCCTGAACTCGACACGCCTGCCCTAATGAATTCTTTAATTTCTGGATGAAAATTAAATCTAAGTCAGGAACCTTTCCATAATGTTCTGTTGGCATCGCAAAAAGAATAGCTGCAACCGCTCCAAAGGATAACCAAAAGCCTGGCGTATACACTGCCCAAGGATCTAGAAAAAGTACTGCTCCTAAAGCCCACCACCACATATCAAAGGGCGCAATGATTCGTTTGATCCATAACGCGATAGCTAGAGAGCCAACCATGAACATAGTCCTTTGTGCCGGAATCTGAAACCCGGCTAAAAAGGTATAGATTAGTGCGGTCAAGAGCCCACCAATCACCTTTACTTTTTGAGCTGGAATAATTAATGGAAGATTTTTATATCGCCATAGACGGTTTGTTACCCACGCTCCAAACCCAGCAAGCATAGTGACGTGGAGTCCCGATATTGAGATTAAATGACCTATACCTGTAGCATTAAATACTCTCCAGTCCTCCTGTGCAATAGCTGCTTGATCACCCATCACAAGGGCGCTCATCACCCCCACATAAGGAGCATCGGCACCTAATGATTTCATGATCTTCTCCCGAATACCATAGCGAACTCTTTCAACAATCGGCGTAAATTCCCACGTCCAATTAGATAGTAGTTCTGCAGAATTGACTTGAATAAAACCACTCGCACCCAGATTTTGGACATACATCCAGCGTTCCACATTAAATCCGTGTGGGTTTAATAATCCCCGGGGTCGATTTACCTTAGCCTTGAACTTCCATTGTTGCCCTGGAGTAAATACAGTTTTAACCCCTGCATCATTTTGGCTTGCAATAGACTCTTCTTTTTTCCAGAGATCACTATCTCGTAGAAACCAAGTTAAAGAAACTCTTTCAGGAAACGAACTTGGTTTATTAACTCCATCAACTAACTCAATATGAAATGTAAATTGGATACTTGATTTTCCAATTCGAGGCAATCCATCAATATATCCGGTGAGCATCACGCTCTTGCCGTCAAACTCTTCATTCAGGATAGTTAAATCCTTATGGCCTTTAAGATAATCAGTCCAAACATATCCAAAGCTACAACATACAATAGCAAGTCCTATAAGTGAAAAGTGCCAATTCTGCCAAATTAATAAACGTCCACTCCAGGACTGAATATAAAAACACCCTCCAGCAATACAAAAAAATATAATAGCTATACCCAAATAAAACGTTACGCTTAAGCTAACGAAATTCTGAAAAAAAAGTGAAAAAGACTCCCCGACAATAAATGCCGCAATTAAAATTCTCATACAGAATTTATTGCATTAATTGATTCAAACGGGGCAATACAGATAAGATATTTTTTTGAGCTTCAATCGCCAATTGATCTATAGATATTGCTCTGAGATCCGCAAAACACTCGGCAATTTTTGGGATTTCTTGAGGTTCATTGCGCCCTTTAACATCACCTAGTAACCATAGCGGTGGAATATCAGGTGCATCTGTTTCGAGCACAAAGGAGTCAATGGATAATTCCGTTGCTAAACGTCTTATTTGCAGAGATCTAGGATGCGTTACTGTGCCACCAAATCCTAATTTAAAGTTCAATTTTAGAAAATGATTAGCCTGAACTTGACTACCGTTAAAAGCATGAGCGATACCACCACTCACTTTTATTTTTCGCAAGCGCTTCAAAATTTGATCCTGAGATTTACGAACATGAATAATGACGGGCAATTGAAAATCTTTTGCAATGTATAACTGCTCTTCAAAAAAGAATTCTTGTTTTTTATCATCCAAGTGCGTTACAAAATAATCTAAACCAATTTCACCAACCCCCACCAGACGTGGGTGATCAGCATATTGGTTTAAAGTGTCTTTGAGGATTTGTAAATCTGAGTCGATTGCTTCATTGGTATATAAAGGATGTATGCCCAATGTAAAACAAATTTGAGGTAATACATCTTTATACCTCTCACACAATTGAATCACTTTCTGAAAGTCTTTGGCCTGCACTGCCGGAATGAGTAAGCCTTTGAGACCCACTTGCACAGCACGCTCTACAACCTGATCAATATCTTCTGAAAATTCAGAAGCATCCAGATGACAATGAGAATCAAACCAAGTCATGGATGCAGAACAAGACGCCCATGATTCATGCGTAAAATTCGGTCGCAACGAGTCGCACGCTGCGGATCATGCGTCACAATCACAAAAGCCGTCCCAAGATCCTGAGCTAACTTCATCATCAAATCAAACACGTGATCAGCAGTTTCAGAATCTAAATTTCCTGTAGGTTCATCAGCTAAAACACAACTAGGATGTCCCACCAGCGCACGCGCAACCGCCACACGTTGCCGCTCTCCACCCGAAAGCATCCCTGGAGTATGTTTTAAGCGGAGTGATAGACCCAACTGTCCTAACATATCACTTGCCTGATTGAGGGCCTCCCGCTTTGCAATCCCACGAATCCGCAGTGGCATGGCCACATTTTCAAGCGCTGTAAATTCAGGAAGCAAATGATGAAACTGGTATATAAATCCTAGTTTACGATTACGTAATTGATTACGCTCAGATTCATTTAAATCAGAGAAATTAACGCCTGAGAGTTGAATTTGTCCTTGAGTCGCATCATCTAAGCCCCCAAGGATATGAAGTAAGGTGCTTTTACCTGATCCAGATGCGCCCACAATGGCAACTTTCTCGCCATGCTCAACCTCTAAATCGACACCATTTAAGACATTCAAAGCCTCAACATCATTGCCAAATGTCTTACAAATATTTTTCGCAAGTAGTGCGGGAACATGAATTTTATTCATAACGAAGGGCCTCCGCTGGTTTAACCTTCGCAGCCTGCCAACTGGGATAGAGTGTAGCCAACAAACTCAAGACAAACGCCATACTTCCAACGCGAATAACATCTTCACGATGAATGTCTGAGGGCAACTCACTAATAAAGTAGATATCTTTGGGTAAAAATTGCACCCTAAATATCGCTTCAATGGCAGGCACAATGACATCGATATTTGCAGCAATGAGAAGTCCTAATAAAACACCAAAGAGTGAACCTAAAATACCTATAGCTAAACCTTGAACAAAAAATATTTGCTGAATCATTTGCTTTGAAGCACCCATTGTTCTAAGAATGGCGATATCCGCTTGTTTATCAGTCACTGTCATCACCAGCGTTGATACTAAATTAAAAGCTGCGACTGCAATAATTAAAGCCAAAATGATAAACATCATACGTTTTTCTGTTTTAACAGCAGCAAACCAGTTACGGTTTTGCATTGACCAGTCTGACGCAAAGAGGTTTGGAGGTAATACTCCGTTGAGTTGAAATGACGTATTGGGAGCTTCATCCATATGATCTAATTTAACTCTTAATCCTGTAGGCCCCTGTGCTCGAACGAGTGCAGCAGCATCCTTCCAATGAATCAGAGCTAATGTGCTGTCAAATTCATAATGACCACTATCAATAATCCCAATAATAGTAAACGTCCTCATGCGCGGCATAACACCTGCAGGTGTCAGATCCCCTTGAGGAACAAGTACGGATATCTTGTCACCCATTTGCACTGCCATAGTCTCAGCAAGCTGACTCCCAAGAGCAATCCCAAATTGACCAGGTTCAAGGGCTTGGATGGAACCACGGCTAAATTGTTTGGGCAAGTCGGATACATTGACCTCATCTTGCGGAGATATCCCTCTTAAACCAACGCCACGCATGATATCTCCACGAACCAACAATCCTTGAGATTGCAACAAAGGAGCAACACCAATCACGTGAGGTTGTTTTAGAACGAACTGGGATAAATCTTCCCAATGCTCTATTCCGTCTTGTGAACGAATCTCTACATGAGATAACACCGCTAGCATTTTATCTCTCACTTCCTTCTGAAACCCATTCATCACCGAGAGCACTACAATAAGAGCAGCGACACCTAAAGCAATGCCTGCCATGGAAATACCAGAAATGAATGATAAGAAGCCATTACGCTTCTCACCCATGGATTTACGTTTGGCACGTACATACCGAATCCCTATTTCGACCGCAATAGGGATTTGAAATGTAGGTATTTTAAAAATAGATGAGAATATAGACATTCCACTAGTTTAGTGTTTTTTATTTCCTACTTGAAATGATGGGTATGACTAAGTCAATATTGCTGTTTTGCCCCCAAAAACTGAATAATCCGTTTAGCCTAGAAGCTTCACAGGAGGATTTAAGTATTTTTAACCAATCAGGCGCGTGGCAAGAGCTTGTTTTTCTTGGGAAAAAGGCTGCTATCGCGCCATTATGGGTCCTTGCGCAAGCTAAAGCTGAGCCGACCAAGCCCTGGGCATGCGCTGAACTCGTACATATTCATGCTGCGCGAGATCACTTAGTTCTGACAGATCCGACTGATTTAAATATATTACCGGAAGAAGAGGAAGCTCTTAGACTCAGTGCTATCGAAGTTATCCGTGATTTTTCCCCAGTTAATTTTTATCCCTCAATACAACGTTGGGTTTTTCCTGCCGGTGATTTGGCCTCACTCATGACTTACTCACCTTCGCAAGCTCTTGGAAGAAATATTGATGCCTGGATGCCAAAAGACACTTTGGTTCCTGGTATGGCTAAATCTTGGCGAAAATTTCAAAATGAGATTCAAATGCTATGGCATGACCATCCCGTCAATCAGGCTAGAAGTTTGCGTGGAGCATTACCCATTAATTCAATATGGCTGTATGGTATTGGCTCACTTGAGGATTTAATACCGCATCCTATTGTCCAAAATATTCCTACAATTTCTACATTCAGGCCCTATGCTGAAAATCTTTCCCAATTAAGAATGCATCATTGGGTGCACGAACAATCGATTGTAGAATATCTTCAAAAAATTCCTTTGGAGTCTTTACCTATTGCTATTGAATCTTGCGACCTACACTCTTTAACAGAGTGGTCGCTCATCTGGAATCAAGTACTTCAACTTTTACATCAAGAACAAATTACCCATATTGATCTTATTAAACACTTAGAAGGAGACTTATATCTCAGTAGATTAAGTAAAGATAATTTCAGAGGGACTTTACTGCAAGGTTTATTTTTAAAAAACCAACTGAAGAAAATCAAGTTTCCAGATTGGGATGAATTTTATTCAAAAGTGCAATGGAAGAAACTAGAGGTATCTTTAGTATGATCTTGATAGAACGCGAAGCTAACCAAGAACTGGTAGAGACGTTTAAAAAAGCTAATACACATCCATTATTGGCAAAGCTTTTTGTCAGTCGTGGCATGATGAATGTTGCTGATATTTCTCTCGAATTAAAAAATTTAATGCCACCTTATCAACTCAAGGGTTGCCAAGACGCGGCAAAGTTTTTAGTAGATGCCATTGTTGCAAAAAGTCCAATTCTTATTGTTGCTGACTATGACTGTGATGGAGCAACCGCTTGCGCTGTCGGAGTACTTGGTCTAAATACCTTAGGTCAGCAATTCAATACTCAAGTTGATTTTCTAGTGCCTAATCGTTTTACGATGGGATATGGATTAACACCTGAAGTTGTAGAACTAGCAGCATCACGCAGCCCTAGACCTCAAATTTTGATTACAGTAGATAACGGTATCGCAAGTATCAACGGCGTCAATGCGGCGAATGAATTAGGGATGGATGTCGTGGTGACAGACCATCATTTACCCGCCGATGACCTTCCTGCAGCAACCCATATCGTCAACCCCAATCAACCTGGCTGTGCTTTCCCAAGTAAAGCACTGGCAGGTGTTGGAGTTATGTTTTATCTTCTATTAGCAATACGTAGTGAAATGCGCGCTCGCGGCTTCTTCAGTCTTGAAAATCAACCAAAACTTGAGCCCCTACTTGACCTCGTCGCACTAGGGACAGTTGCCGATGTTGCCAGTTTAGATCGAAATAACCGCATACTTGTAAATGCAGGTCTAAAAAAAATGCGTCAAGGTAACGCTAGTCCGGGAATCAAAGCGCTTTTTGAAGCATCTGGACGTGATATTAATAAAGCAAATGCATTTGATTTAGGATTTGGCGTGGGTCCTCGCCTCAATGCGGCTGGTCGACTTGCTGACATGACTCTCGGAATCCGCTGTCTACTCAGTGCCCAATATCCGCAAGCACAACAACTTGCGCAAGAGCTAGACCGTATGAACCGAGAAAGAAGACATATTGAAACCGGTATGCAAGAAACCGCTTTAGATAATTTAGCTGAAATTAATATCAGTAATCTCCATGGACTAACATTAGTTGACCCCACTTGGCATCAAGGCGTTATTGGTATTTTGGCCTCGCGCCTGAAAGATAAATACCACTTACCTGTTTTTGTTTTTGCTCATGCGGAAGAATTAGATCATCAAGGACAAGTAATTCTGAAAGGATCTGGGCGTTCAATTTCCGGATTTCATCTCCGCGATGCCCTTGATTTAATCTCAAAAAAATATCCAGATCTGATTTTAAAATTTGGTGGGCATTCAATGGCAGCTGGTTTATCCATATCATCTTCTGAATTTGAGCAATTTAAATCAGCCTTTGAGGAAGTTGCGTCTTCTTGGTTAGATGAGGATGCACTCTCTCGACGCCTCATTCATGATGGAGAATTGGAAGCTACTCAGATCACTCCAGAAACGGCAAGAATTTTGAGCGATGAAATATGGGGCCAAGGATTTCCAGAACCTATTTTTACAGGAAATTTTAAAATTATTAAACAAACCGTTTTAAAGGATAAACATCTTAAATTAGAGTTAGTCCCCCTCAACTCCGCATCCCCTGCCTCACAAACTCTCTTGGGGATATGGTTTAACCATGCCGATCCCTTACCTCAAGAGATTTGCCTAGCTTATCGGCTTTTACTCGATGAGTTTTTAGCATATCCACGAGCTCAATTGAATATTCAGTCAGCCTATCCACTGCATTCGAACGATTCTTGAAACAAAAGCTTTATAATATTGTGATGGAAGCCGAACGCATAAACTTATTAAACACTCACCTCAAAACCCTCACGACACGCGTCGACGATTTACGGGGGTATCTTTGACTTTGATACTAAAGAAAAACGCTTAATCGAAGTTAACCTTCGATTAGAAGACCCTAAGGTTTGGGATGATCCAAAATTAGCTCAAGCCCTTGGTAAAGAAAAAAAACTCCTTGATGGAGTAGTTAATTCAATCCGCAAACTCAATCTTGACTTATCAGGTGCCTCTGAGCTATTTGAACTCGCAGCCGCCGAAGGTGATGAAGACACGCTACTAGCTATAGAAGATGATGAGAAAGCCATTGAAACCATTGTGGCCGACCTGGAATTTAAACGTATGTTCTCACACCCCATGGATCCATGTAGCTGCTTTATTGATATCCAAGCTGGCGCAGGTGGTACAGAAGCTTGTGACTGGGCTAGCATGCTCCTTCGGCAATATCTTCGCTACTGCGAAAGAAAAGGCTTTAAGGCTGAAATTTTAGAAGAATCCAGTGGCGATGTCGCTGGCATTAAAAGCGCCACCCTCAAGATAGACGGAGAATACGCTTACGGCTTTTTAAGAACTGAAACAGGAGTCCATCGATTGGTAAGGAAATCTCCTTTTGATTCAGCTAATGGCCGTCATACTTCTTTCTCAAGTATTTTTGTCTACCCTGAAGTCGACGACTCCATAGAAATTGATATTAACCCTGCTGATATCAGAACTGATACCTACCGCGCATCAGGAGCTGGAGGGCAGCATATTAATAAAACAGATTCTGCTGTTCGCTTAACCCATATGCCAACAGGTATCGTTGTTCAATGTCAAAGTGACCGAAGCCAGCACCGTAATCGCGCCGAAGCCATGTCCATGCTGAAATCGCGTTTATATGAACATGAGTTACGTAAACGCCAAGTGGAACAGGATAAGCTTGAGGCAACCAAGACCGATGTGGGCTGGGGTCACCAAATTCGTTCTTATGTCCTTGATCAAAGCCGTATTAAAGACCTACGTACTAATGTTGAAATTTCTAACACCCAAAAAGTTCTCGATGGCGATCTCGATCCATTTATTGAAGCCAGCTTGAAACAGGGTGTATAAACTACTTATTCATCTTATTTCTTGATCGCCTATGTCTAACTCTCCAAATCAAAGTTCCACACCTGAAAATCTTGATGCAAGCCCTGCACTAGATCAAAACCATATCATTGCAGAGCGTCGTGAAAAACTAGCAAAGCTTAGGGAAAAAGGAATTGCCTACCCTAACGATTTTGTACCTACACATCTTGCTGCAGAATTACATGAAACCTATAACAGCCTTTCTAAGGAAGAATTAGCTGAGAAGAAAATCCCAGTTAAAGTTGCAGGTCGAATGATGCTCAAGCGGGTGATGGGTAAAGTCAGTTTTGCAACCGTCCAAGATCGTAGTGGCCAAATCCAGTTTTATATTAATGACAATGTCAGCGGCGTAGAAGTTCATGAGGATTTTAAGCACTGGGATATGGGCGACATCATTGCCGCAGAGGGTATTTTATTTAAAACTAATAAAGGTGAACTCTCTGTCGAAGCATCTACACTTCGACTATTAACAAAGTCACTGCGCCCTTTACCTGATAAGTTCCATGGTCTTGCAGATCAAGAGCTTAAATATCGCCAACGATATGTTGATTTAATCGTCTCTCCTGAAACACGAAGTACTTTTCTGGCCAGGAGTAAGGCTATGAATACCATCAGAAACCATATGGCACAAGCCGGCTTTATGGAAGTAGAAACGCCTATGTTGCACCCTATTCCAGGAGGCGCTACAGCCAAGCCATTCATTACCCATCACAACGCACTCGATATGCAAATGTTTATGCGTATCGCGCCAGAACTTTATTTAAAGCGCCTAGTTGTTGGAGGATTTGAAAGAGTCTTTGAAATTAATCGTAATTTTAGAAATGAAGGCGTCAGTCCACGCCATAATCCTGAATTTACTATGATGGAATTTTACGCAGCCTATACCGACTATCACTGGCTCATGACATTTACCGAGGATTTAATTCGGCAAACAGCAATAGCAGCTCACGGCACAGCAAACCTGTCTTATGGTGGTCGCCCACTTGATCTTAACGCCCCATTTGAGCGCTTAACCATCACAGATGCGATTATGAAATATAGTCCAGAATCTGGTAAAAATTTCACGCTTGAACAGATAAATGATCCTTCATTTGTCCGCACCGAACTGAAAAAATCAGGGCAGAATATCGATGGTCCGACCTTGATCAATGCTGGTCTTGGGGCCCTTCAATTAGCACTATTTGAAGCTTACGCAGAGGAACACTTATGGAACCCAACCTATATTATCGATTACCCCATCGAAGTTTCTCCACTAGCTCGGGAATCTGATACAAGACCAGGTATTACTGAACGCTTTGAGTTATTTATTACCGGTAGAGAAATTGCAAATGGCTTTTCTGAATTAAATGACGTCGAAGATCAAGCCGCAAGATTTCAAAAACAAGTTGCTCAAAAAGAAGCTGGCGATGAAGAAGCTATGTACTTTGACCATGACTTCATTCGAGCCTTAGAGTATGGCTTACCTCCTACCGGAGGATGTGGTATTGGTATCGATCGCCTGATGATGTTAATTACAGATTCACCGAATATTCGTGATGTCATCTTATTCCCACACCTTCGCAAAGAAGATTAATTTAGTGATTTTCTTTGGCGTGGTTAATCGAGTATTTAGGAATCTCAACTACTAAACTAGTTTGACCCACAATCGCCTGACACGACAATCTTGATAAAGGATGAAGCCCCCATGCACGGTCGAGCATGTCATCTTCATTTTCATCACTTGGATTAAGAGATTGATTCCCCTCACGGACGATCACATGACAGGTCGTACATGCACAAGACATTTCACACGCATGCTCAATCGCTATATCGTTATCGAGTAGAGCCTCACATATTGAAGTCCCAGCAGGTGCTTCAATCACCGCCCCCTCTGGACAGTATTCTTCATGTGGTAGAACAACAATTTGCGTCATGTCAAACCCTAATTATTTAAATTTCAGTTAATTTTTTACCTGTTAAAGCTTGGCGTATTCCTGCATTCATTCTTCTAGCAGCAAAATCATCTGTCGCTTTAGCTAAAACATCAATCCCGATATGAATCGCATCCGCATTTGTAGAATCTCTCAATAAGGATTGTAATTGGGTAAGCTTATCTTCAATCAAGACTTTTTCCCCCTGGTCTAGTAGTTCCGAGTCCTGTACAAGAGAGGAAATTACAGCATCAATCAATCTGTGCGCCTCAACCTGTTCTTCTCTTAATGCTCGTGCATCTTTGTCAGTCGCAGCACTTTTAAAACCTTCCTGCAACATTCGCGTGATATCACCATCATTTAAACCATAACTAGGCTTAATTTGTATCGTAGCTTCAACACCCGATTTTTCTTCTTTAGCATACACCGACAAAAGCCCGTCTGCATCTACCTGATAAGTCACACGTATTCTTGCTGCACCCGCAGCCATTGGCGGAATTCCTCTTAATTCAAATCGCGCTAAAGAACGACAATCTTCAGATAACTCTCGCTCACCCTGTACAACATGAATCGATAGAGCGGTTTGACCATCTTTATAGGTGGTGAAGTCTTGCGCCCTTGCTGTTGGAATCGTTGCATTTCTTGGAATAATTTTTTCTACCAACCCGCCCATCATCTCCACACCCAAGGAAAGAGGTATGACATCAAGCAATAACCATTCGTCATTTTTATTTTTATTACCAATGAGCAAGTCGGCTTGACGAGCCGCACCAAGTGCGACTACTTCATCTGGATTTAAATTATTTAAAGGCTCTTTATCAAATAATTCTTTTACTGCCTTTTGAACATTAGGCATCCGCGTTGAACCGCCCACCATGACGACACCCTGAACTTCGGTCAGCGTTACTTTTGCGTCCCGTAATGCTTTTTTGATACTTTGAATTGTTTTTATAACGAGAGCTTGCGTCAACTCTGAGAAGTCTACTTGATGGATCGTTAAGTCTATTTTTGTACCGTCTGAAAGTATTTGATCAACTACAAATTGATCTACCATACTCAACTTTTCTTTAACATCCTTAGAGAGTAGTAAAACTTCACGATGCATCTCAGGCGTCAGATTTTTAAATTTAATTTTCTGAATCAACCAAGTCGCCAACAATTGATCAAAATCATCGCCACCTAATGCCGAATCCCCCCCCGTTGAAAGAACCTCAAAAACACCCTTACTTAATTTGAGTATGGATATGTCAAAGGTGCCGCCACCAAGATCATATACAGCATAAATTCCCTCTGAGGCATTATCTAATCCATAGGCTAATGCTGCTGCAGTAGGCTCATTGAGTAAACGCAGTACATTTATCCCCGCTAATTCGGCTGCATCTTTTGTAGCTTGCCGCTGCGCATCATCAAAGTAAGCTGGAACTGTAATGACAGCGCCAACAATTTCATCATTAAAACTGTCTTCTGCTAACTGTCTCAAACGAGCAAGTATTTCGGCGGAGACTTCAACAGGACTTTTTACACCAGCAATGGTTTTGAGCTTCACCATTCCTGGAGCATCTATAAATTCATAAGGCATTAAGTCGTGATGGGCGATATCGCCAAGTCCTCGCCCCATGAAACGTTTAACTGAGATGATAGTATTACTTGAATCCGATAAAGCAGATTTGAGGGCTAGGTGTCCTGCTTCAGTTCGCCCATTGGCTAAATACCGAATAACAGATGGCAACATGGCTCGACCAGTTTCATCTAATAGCACTTCAGGTATTGAATTTTTCATACTAGCGACTAAAGAATTAGTTGTTCCTAAATCAATGCCAATAGCAATACGTCGCTCATGTGGATTACGAGTTTGACCTGGTTCTGAGATTTGCAATAAGGCCATAAATATAATTGTTAAGAGTTTGAAAGTGATACATCGATATGACGGCTAACGTCTTCTAAAAAACGTTCCATAAACAAAGCACATCTTAATTGATTGAGCGCTTTGGGTAAATCGCGCAAGACATCGATAAGATTTTTTACTTCGACAAGAAGATTATTTTTCTCGTTTGAAATCATTTGAAATAAATCTTCTAAACGATCCACATCTTGTTTGATTTCATCAAGTTCTTCACGCCACTCCATTTGTTGAATTAAGAACTCTGGGGGCATCGTCGTATTAGTTTCAAGTTGTAACTCTAAGCCAGACAATTCACATAGATAAAACCCACGTTTAATAGGATCTTTTAAGGTTTCAAAAGCTGTGTTTGCGTAAGTAGAGAGTTGCATTGCAACTCTTTTTTGAGCTTCACCACTACTAGTATGTTTGTCTGGATGAACTTCTTGCTGAATTTTTAAATAGATTTGATCTAACTCGGTCAAGTTAACTTCAAACTTTTGAGGTAAATTAAATAATTCAAAAAAATTACTAAATCCTGAATTCACAAATTTCTTAGACTCTGAATGATTCGCCACAGCCACATTCGTCTTTCACATTTGGGTTTTGAAACTTAAACCCTTCATTCAAACCTTCACGAACAAAATCTAATTCCGTTCCATCGATATAAGGCAAGCTTTTAGGATCGACAAAAACCTTAATCCCGTGAGATTCGAACTCTTGGTCTTCCGGCAATATCTGATCTACATACTCTAATTCATAAGCAAGTCCGGAGCATCCAGTCGTACGAACCCCTAAGCGAAGGCCTATACCTTTGCCTCGTTTTTCCAAGTTACGGTTAACGTGCTTTGCGGCTTTTTCAGTCAAACTAATCGACATAAGTGTCCTTAATACCAATTAATGGGATGTTGTGTGTTTATCACGGTAGTCTTTGACTGCAGCCTTAATCGCATCTTCAGCCAATATGGAGCAATGAATTTTAACCGGTGGTAAAGCCAATTCTTCTGCGATTAATGAATTTTTAATTTCTAGGGCTTGATCTAAAGTCTTGCCCTTCACCCACTCAGTCACCAGTGAAGAAGAAGCAATCGCTGAACCACATCCATAAGTTTTGAATTTAGCATCTTCAATAATGCCATTCTCATTCACCCGTATTTGTAACTTCATCACATCGCCACATGCTGGCGCACCAACCATTCCAGTCCCAACGGTGTCATCACCTTTTTCAAAGGATCCTACATTACGTGGATTTTCGTAGTGATCAATTACTTTATCGCTATATGCCATGATTATTTCCTTAAATGATTAATGTGCTGCCCATTGAATGGTGCTGATATCAACACCATCCTGAAACATTTCCCACAAGGGTGAAAGTTCTCTTAATTTTGCTATTTTTTGTTTTACTAATTCAATCGTAAAATCAACTTCTTCTACAGTCGTAAATCTTCCAACAGTAAAACGAATTGAGCTGTGTGCTAGTTCATCGTTCCGCCCTAAAGCACGTAAGACAAAAGAAGGTTCTAGGGAAGCTGAAGTGCAGGCTGACCCTGATGAAATCGCAATATCTTTTAAAGCCATCAACATGGATTCGCCTTCAACATAGTTGAAACTAATATTTAAATTATGCGGAACACGCTGAGTGATGTCGCCATTCAGATAAACTTCTTCTATTGCGTTAAGGCCATTCCATAAACGATCACGTAGCATTCGAATACGTTTATTCTCTTCAATCATTTCTTCTTTAGCTATGCGAAAAGCTTCGCCCATTCCTACAATTTGATGCGTTGGTAATGTCCCTGATCTAAAACCTCGCTCATGACCACCACCGTGAATTTGCGCTTCAATCCGAATGCGTGGCTTACGTCTAATAAAAAGAGCGCCGACGCCTTTAGGACCATAGGTTTTGTGAGCTGAAAAACTCATCAAATCTACTTTTAGATCCGCTAGATTGATATCGACCTTACCTGTAGCTTGCGCTGCATCAACGTGAAAAATAATTCCTTTTTCCCGACAAATTTCTCCTAAAGTTACGATGTCTTGAATAACCCCAATCTCATTATTAACAAGCATGACCGAGAGCAAGATAGTATCTGGACGCATCACCGATTTAACATAATCTAAATCAAGCATCCCGTCTTCTTTAACCTCGAGGTAAGTCACTTCATAACCTTCTCGCTCAAGCTCTCTACAGGTATCTAAAGTCGCTTTATGCTCAGTTTTAACAGTGATGAGATGCTTACCTTTATCTTTATAAAAGTGTGCAGCACCTTTGAGTGCCAAATTAATACTTTCAGTAGCACCGCTCGTCCAAACGATTTCACGCGGATCAGCGCCAACTAACTGAGCAACATTTAAACGTGCTTCTTCAACTGCCTCTTCAGCTTCCCAGCCAAAGGCATGACTACGCGAGGCTGGATTCCCAAATTGCTCACGCAAAAATGGAATCATCTTGTCAACCACTCTGGGGTCAACAGGAGTGGTCGCCGAATAGTCCATGTACACAGGAAAATGCCTAGCACTGAACATCGGGAGCGGATTAAGTTTTGGAGTGTTGTGTTCGCTCATAATTAGTTAATTTTAGTCTTCTGAATCATTTAAGTTTGTTGTGCCAAATTAAATACTGAATTCACAGGATAGCGTTTAGGCTCCTGTGGACGGCTATCTCTTTTTCCAATTGGAATTTTTGACTCCAGTAACTCAGTTTTATTCGCCCCTGGAATGCGTGAAGTCATTGGTCTATTTTTGATAAACGGTTCTATAACGCTGATACCACGATTTTCTTGGGATAAAACTAAATCATCTAATGTAACTGAGGCCAAATAGTCCACCATCTTGCGATTTAAATTAGACCATAATTCATGAGTCATGCATTGGCCATGATCCTCATCTTGACCTTGGCAGGAGCCTGTACCACCGCACTGGGTCGCATCAATCGGCTCGTCTACCGCAATAATAATATCCGCAACCGTAATTTGGTTACCCGCCCTTGAGAGCGTATATCCGCCTCCGGGACCTCTAGTACTGTCCACAATTTGAACGCGCCGTAATTTTCCGAACAATTGTTCAAGGTAAGACAGTGAAATCTTTTGTCTTTTACTAATCCCAGCTAGAGTCACTGGGCCTTCATTTTGACGCATCGCTAAGTCAATCATGGCTGTTACTGCGAAACGCCCTTTAGTGGTTAATCTCATTTTTTCTATATCTTTCAGTAAATTAGCAAAATACCGGTTGGATATCCGGGGCCATCAACTTCCCCCCAGCATGGGTAATACCCGAGGGATGTAGTCAAGTATAACCTATTCCCGACTGATTTGCTCAACTTAACATGCCTTTTCATAGAAATCAACTAAATTACATCTGAGACTGCGCACCAAAAGCCATTGCACGAACTTTTGTCAGCCTGTCCCGAGTTGAAGCCGCTTTTTCAAACTCGAGATTGCGCGCAAAATCACGCATCTCGTTTTCTAAGCGCTTAATTTCTTTTGCTAAATCTTTTTCATTCATTTCTTCATATTTAGCTTTTTCTTTTTGCGTCTGCCATTGATCTCGTTCCTCGTCAACATCATAGACACCATCAATAATGTCTTTGATACGTTTAGACACGCCTACTGGTGTAATTCCATGTTTTAAATTATGTTCAGCCTGCTTGATACGACGTCGTTCAGTTTCAGCCATCGCCTTGCGCATAGATTCGGTAATCTTGTCTGCGTACAAAATAGCTTTACCACTGACGTGACGAGCCGCTCGGCCTATGGTCTGAATCAAACTACGCTCGGATCGTAAGAAACCTTCCTTATCGGCATCTAGAATGGCAACAAGAGAAACCTCGGGAATATCTAAGCCCTCTCGAAGTAGATTAATTCCGACCAACACATCAAACATACCGAGTCTTAAATCTCTAATAATCTCGACTCGCTCTACCGTATCAATGTCAGAATGAACGTACCTGACTTTAACGCCATTGTCTGATAAAAATTCCGTCAGTTGCTCTGCCATGCGTTTGGTAAGAACTGTGACTAATACACGCTCATTCTTGTCGACACGCTCGCGGATTTGCCCTAACAAATCATCGACCTGCGTTACAGCCGGTAAGACCTGTACCTGCGGGTCTATAAGCCCTGTTGGTCTTACCACCTGCTCTACAGTGTTATTTGATTTTTTGAATTCATAATCGCCAGGGGTTGCAGAAACAAATGTCGCCTGACGCATCTTTGTCTCAAACTCAGGAAATTTAAGAGGCCGATTATCTAAAGCTGAAGGTAGCCGAAAACCAAAATCAACAAGGGTTGTTTTCCGTGCACGGTCACCGTTATACATTCCTGTAAATTGACCAGTTAACACATGAGATTCATCAAGAAACATCAAAGCATCAGGGGGTAAATAATCAATCAAGGTTGGCGGAGCTTCACCGGGTTGAGCACCCGATAAATGCCTTGAATAATTCTCAATCCCCTTACAAAATCCAAGTTCGCTAAGCATCTCTAGATCAAAGCGAGTTCTTTGCTCTAATCGCTGAGCTTCTACCAATTTATTTTCTTTAATAAGCTCCGCAACGCGGTCCCGCAATTCTTCTTTAATCGCATCGCATGCTCGCAAAACAGTTTCTCTCGGGGTGACATAATGCGATCCCGGATAAACAGTGAAACGTGAAATACGTTGCTTAATCCGACCAGTCAATGGGTCAAAGAACTGCAAACTATCCACCACATCATCAAACAGCTCTACACGAACTGCTAACTCATTATGTTCCGCCGGAAAGATATCAATCGTGTCGCCACGAACTCTAAATGTTCCCCTAGAAAAATCAATATCATTCCTATCGTATTGCATGGCAATAAGACGCTTAACGATTTCTCCTTGCGTTAATTTATCCCCTTGACGCAGTGTCAATACCATTTGGTGATAGTCGCCAGGATTACCGATACCGTAAATTGCTGAAACGCTGGCAACAATCACTACATCGCGACGCTCAAGAAGACTCTTCGTTGCAGATAAGCGCATTTGCTCAATATGCTCGTTAATCGAAGAATCCTTTTCAATAAAGAGATCTCTCTGCGGAACATAAGCTTCTGGCTGGTAATAGTCGTAGTAGCTCACAAAGTATTCCACTGCATTTCTTGGGAAAAACTCACGGAATTCACTATATAACTGCGCAGCAAGAGTCTTATTAGGTGCAAAAATAATAGCCGGGCGCCCTGTCCTGGCAATGACATTGGCCATGGTGTAAGTCTTACCTGACCCCGTGACGCCAAGTAAAGTTTGATACAACAAGCCATCTTCAATCCCCTCAACTAACCCCGAAATAGCTGTAGGCTGATCTCCAGCAGGCTCAAAAGGGCGATATAACTCATAGGGTGAATTAGGAAATTGGATGAATTTCGACTCATCAAGGGCAGGCGCTTCAATCGGCGCAGCCTTCTGATTTTTTACTTTTGCTTGTCGTGTTGCCATCTCAGATAAAATAGTCGATGACTTATTTGTTGGGGAACTGTTAATTATGCATTTTTTTCGATTTTTATGAATATAAAGTCGAAAATTCAGTGAACTACTTTTTAAAATTTATCTTCTACTACTCAAAATGACTCTTTTTTCTTCCGTTGAACTTGCACCACGTGACCCTATTTTGGGACTCTACGAAACTTTCAACCTCGATACCCGCCCCAACAAAGCAAACCTCGGAGTTGGCGTATATTTTACAGACGCAGGTAAGATACCTCTGCTAAAAGCTGTTCAAATTGCCGAAAAACAAAGATTAGATAACCCCTCATCCAGAGGTTATCTTCCTATTGAAGGTATAGCTGCCTATAACTCTGGTGTGCAAGATCTACTTTTTGGAACTGGCAGTGACATCGTTAAAGACAATCGTGCAGGAACTTTCGAGGCTTTAGGAGGTACCGGTGCTTTAAGAATCGGTGGTGACTTTTTAAAACGTTTAAAACCAAATGCAAAAGTAGCAATCAGTGACCCCAGTTGGGAAAATCATCGCGGTATTTTTGAATCATCTGGTTTTGAGGTTATCCAATACCCTTATTACGATGAGACAACCCGTGGTGTGAACTTTCCAAGCATGGTTGCCTTTTTAAAAACTCTCCCAGCAGACACAATCATTATCTTGCATGCGTGTTGTCACAATCCGACTGGCGCTGATATGACTACTGATCAGTGGCAACACGTAGTGACTCTATGTCAAAAATATAATTTAATTCCATTCCTAGATATGGCCTATCAAGGCTTTGCAGAAGGCATTGAAGCTGACGGCATTGCGGTTCAACTTTTTGCAAAATCTGGAATGTCTTTCCTTGTTTCGAGCTCTTTTTCAAAATCATTTTCTCTTTATGGAGAACGTGTTGGGGCTTTGACTGTCGTCACCCAAAACAAGGATGAAACTTTAAAAGTGGTCTCCCAAATCAAACGTGTCGTTCGCACTAATTATTCAAACCCACCAACTCACGGGGCATCAGTTGTTGCAGCTATTTTGAATTCGAAAGAACTCAGAAAAATGTGGGAAGATGAATTGTCTGAAATGCGTGACCGCATTAAATTAATGCGCAATCAACTTGTGACAAAATTAAAAAATGCAGGTGCCACACGTGATTTTGAATTTATTAACCATCAACGAGGTATGTTCTCCTATACCGGACTGACAAAGCCTCAGGTAGATCGCTTAATCAGTGAACATGGAATTTATGCAGTAAGTACTGGCAGAATTTGTGTTGCCTCTCTCAATTCCGGGAATATTGATGCTGTAGCAAAGGCTATTGCCGCCGTAATTTAGTGAGAATTGTTCCTTAAATACAACTTAATCAAGTGTTTAAACTACAAAAGGTCCTTGATGAAAAAAACTTTTGTTGTTGTCTTACGTAATTTAAGAAATTCAGTGTATATTTAAGTCAATTTGTTGCGCTGCAATATGAGCTTTTATTAAAGGACTAATCTATGCTGTATCAATTACAGGAATTTCATCGTGCATTACTCGAGCCCATTAGCTCTTGGGCAGAAATTGCCGCGAAGATGTTTACAAATCCAGTAAGTCCCCTCTCGTCACTTCCTATTTCTCAACGATTAGCTGCCGGTTATGAATTACTCCACCGTCTAGGTAAAGAGTATGAAAAGCCTGAGTTCAATATTAAAAATATTGTTTCACGTGGTAAACAAGTTGCAGTCAATGAGTTCGTCAATATTGAAAAACCTTTTTGTCGACTAATTCGCTTCAAACGCTTTTCTGATGATATTAAGATCATTCAGGAAATGAAAAAAGATCCAACTGTCCTTATCGTTGCGCCACTATCTGGACATCACGCGACTCTTCTTAAAGATACCGTGCGCACTCTTTTGCAAGACCATAAGGTCTATATCACAGACTGGACCGATGCAAGACTCGTTCCCCTCAGTGATGGTAGCTTCTCTCTAGACAATTACATCCACTATATTCAAGAATTCATTCGTCACATTGGCGTAGAACATTTACATGTGATTTCTGTCTGCCAACCCACTGTCCCCGTTTTAGCAGCTATTTCTTTAATGGCTTCCAATGGCGAAAAGACCCCTTTAACGATGACAATGATGGGCGGCCCAATTGACGCCCGTAAGTCTCCCACATCAGTCAATTCTTTAGCTACAAATAAGAGCTATGAGTGGTTTGAGAATAATGTGATTTTCTCTGTACCCTCAAATCATCCAGGAGCTGGAAGAAAAGTGTACCCAGGATTCTTGCAGCATACCGGCTTTGTGGCAATGAACCCCGATCGTCATTTGAAGTCACACTGGGATTACTTTCAAGATTTGCTTAAAGGCGATTCTCAAGATGCTAAGGCACATCGCGAGTTTTATGATGAATACAATGCTGTATTAGATATGGATGCTGAGTATTACCTCGATACGATCAAAACAGTTTTTCAAGATTTTTCACTTCCTAATGGAACCTGGAAAGTTGCAGGTCAACTCGTAAAACCTCAAGATATTAAAACTACCGCCCTCTTAACCATCGAAGGTGAACTCGATGACATATCAGGTAGCGGCCAAACAAAAGCTGCCATTGATTTATGCAAATCAATTCCTACCTCCAAGAAAAAGCATTATGAAGTTGTTGGAGCAGGCCACTATGGAATTTTTGCAGGACGTCGCTGGAGAGAGTTTGTTTACCCACAAATTTCTGACTTCATTCGAGAAAATGAACCTAGCTCTAAATCCATCGCAACAAGCTATAAAACTGTTCGTAAAACCGCAGTTAAAAAGCCATCAACTGCTAAAAAAAGAGCTTAATATTTTTATACTGAGAAATGCGGCGACCACAACTAAAAAATGTCTGATTTATTAGCCACATTAATAGACGCCGCACTTCCTCAAACGCAGTGCACAAAATGTGGCTATCCCAGTTGTAATGATTACGCCATAGCCATCGCACAAGAAAATATCCTCTACAATCGCTGCCCTCCTGGTGGGCAAGAAGGTGTGGGTAGACTTGCAAAAATCTTGAATTTACCGGAAATTCCACTGGACATTTCCCGAGGTATTGAGCGTCCTAGACCCATTGCAATCATTGACCATAAAGAATGCATTGGCTGCACCTTATGTATCAAAGCTTGTCCAGTTGACGCTATCGTGGGACTACCAAAGATGCTTCATGTGGTCATTAACGATAGATGTACAGGTTGTGATTTATGCGTTCCGCCATGTCCTGTGGATTGTATTGAAATGCGCCCTATCACCAATGACGCCACAGGATGGAAAGCTTGGTCAACAGAACAGGCGACGCATTCAAAAGAGTATTTTGAATCTAGAAAAGTTCGACTGATAAGAAATGCTAAAGAGCTAGCAAAAAAACATGCAAAAAAAATTAAATCTACCCTCAAAGAACTAGCAGCTTCTTCAAATGACACACCTGAAAAAACTCAGGAAGTTGCCCGGAAAAAAGCGATTTTAGAAGCAGCTATGGCCAGAGCTAAAGCGCAGTTGGATTCAAACTAATAAGCGAATCGATTCAATGTAAGCATGCATATCAGGTGGGGTACCGTTACGTTGAGCTTCCCATAGTATTTTCCCGAGACACTCCATGATGTGGTGTGCGGCATCATGTTCAGAGCCATTTTTTTGCAATAAAACTCTTGAGACTTCTTTAATTCCAATAGGCTGGTCAATTTGTATTTGTTCTGCAATACTTAAATGCATCGAGAGATGCAAAAAGGGATTGGTTTGGCCGTTCTCAACACTAAAATCCTGTTGCATACTTTCTGGATTAGAAAGAATTTGATGATATTCAGGATGTTCGACAATCCATTTTGCAGCAATAGTTTCTAAAGGTGTCAGTACCCCATGGGTTTGATGCTTTTTCCAAGTATCGCAAAAGAAAATTCTGACCTCTTCTTTAGTTGGATTAAATAAACTCATTGTCAATCAGACCACAGTCAAGAAATTTTTATCAGGAAACTGACATACCGGTTCCACAATACAAGTTGCACAACTTGGGCTCCTCGCCTTACAGGTATAGCGCCCCAATAAGATTAACCAATGGTGTGCGTCAACTAAAAATTCAGCAGGTATTCGTTTGAGTAATTTTTGTTCAACTTCCATCACATCTTTTCCAGGAGCTAATCCAATACGATTGGATACACGAAAAATATGCGTATCCACAGCCATCGTCGGCTGCCCAAATATGGTGTTTAGAATGACATTAGCCGTTTTCCTGCCAACACCCGGCAATGCCTCTAAAGCTTCTCGATTAGAAGGAACAATGCCTTCATGCTGCTCTATTAAAATCTTGCAAGTTTCAATCAGATGTTTTGCTTTAGTTCTGTACAACCCAATGTGCTGAATATAAGGTCTTAGACCTTCTTCCCCTAGAGCATATATTTGCTCTGGTGTATGAGCAACTCTAAATAAGCGACGAGTCCCTTTATTGACTGAAATATCGGTGGCTTGCGCTGATAACAAAACAGCTGCAAGTAATTCAAAAGGTGAGGTGTATTCAAGCTCTGTCGCAGGCTCTGGATTATTCTTTTTTAACTCTCTAAAAAATATGTGCCGCTCTTCAAGATTCATCAACCGAGTCATTGATTGCTCTCGTGCTGCATAAAATATTCTTTGATCGCTTGAACCAGTCGGGTCGCTAATTCTGCTTTTTCATGTAACCAAGCTTGTGATACTTGTCGCTGTGTCTCCCCCCATATTGGCAAAGGAAAATGAGTGTCATCTACCCATCTCGGAATAATATGCCAATGAAGGTGGGGTACGGCATTACCCAATGAAGCTAAGTTAATCTTTATGGGTAACATGATTTGCCTCATCATATCTTCTACTAGATAAACCGTTTTCATCATTTGACTACGGTGTTCAGAAGTCAAATCTGTCATCTCTTGAGCATGGCTATTCCAAATCACTCGAATGAGCCCGGGATATAGCGCTTCATGAGGAGCAATAATACGTAAATGACTATTTTGGAAGATGAGTTCCCCACCAAGCTCATCACATAAGACGCAATCGATTGATTTCATAACTCTAGTTTAACAACTTTTACCTGATTGGCTAACCAATCTGTCCCCATTGCATCGCTAAATTAAGAACATCTTGATAGGGAGTTGTTACACTTAAATCAACCCCACGATCTAAATCTTTCTCAGTCAGTCCAGGCCAATGTCCCATGACTTGATTTTTAGGAACATGACTCCCCATGACTAAAGAAAGACTGCCATGACCATGGTCCGTTCCATTGCTACCATTACTTCTAAATCGTCTCCCAAACTCAGTTAAAACAACCAAGGTATAGTTTTTTTTCTGGGCTTGCATATCTTCGTCAAATGCTTGTAATCCCTGACTAAGTTGCCCAAGCATATTTGGCATTCGATAAGGATGACCTTCATGCATATCCCATCCGTCATGATCAACCCATGCATACTGAAGCGGTATGTCAACACTTAAAAGTCTCGCAATGGATCGTAGCCCAGTACTAGGGTTGTTATTAGCATAGGGTGTTTTACCCTTGGATTCATAAGGCTTAATAGGCTTACTATTTGTTTCAAATGTGGGATCTAATGTCTTTTGAATACGAAATAATTGATGTAGTGTTTTATACATAGTCGCTGCAGCAGGATGAGCCTGATCTACTTTAGCTAATTGAGCCAAAATTGATAAGTTCGACACTCCACCAGGAAAACCGATCCCATTTTGTAAATCCCGAATTGCAATTGCCGGAAGATTTCCTTGCATTGCGCGAGGTAAATTATTGCCAGCAGAAAACAAAAAAGAGTCATCTTTTAATTTCCCAGTAGCAATTCGAGTCATCATCCCTAAAGAATCAGGTAAGGACGATAGCTGATCTACACCACGCTCTATGATTTCTTGAGCCTCAAAGTGCGATCGTGTCTCATTGGTTAATCCAACAGCCGGCCATGGAACTAAGCGTCCCGCCATCATTAATTCAGATAAGGGTTGAGCTTTGGGATGCCAAAACAGCTTTGTACCGTCTAATATCACTGGATTATCCGTTGGGGAAAAGTTCATTTGAGGAGCCCTGGCAGCAATAAAATTAGGATCCTCAAGTGGCGATAAAATTCCTAGCCCATCAGCTCCACCCCTTAAAAATACAACAATTAAAGGACCCGATTGTTGTACTGATTTAATTGCATGAGCTGTCTGTGCCATTGCAAATTGGTTCACCCCTGCACCTACTAGTAATGACGATATGCCCACCCTAGAGCCTACTTGAAGAAAGTTACGTCGATTCATCATGATCTCCTAAGCAATCTTTTGTGGAAGTACGACTTCAGTTTGAAAACTAGGTGAACACGCCATAACACCAATGATCTTGCACACAATCTTTGCGTCATTCATGTTTTCGTTAGGTTTAATATTTCCAAACTTAGCAAGTTGCTGACTCAACTCTGGCCTTGGCTTTCCAAATAATTTTTTCTCCCAATGATTCATCACAACTTGATACTGACGCGATGACCCAATTTGTAAAAATGGATCCCACTCTCCAGTACCCCACCAATTTTCAGCTAATCCTTGAATCAAACTCACCCGATTACGAACATAGCCTGAAGAAAGAATTTCGGACATACCATCAGGTAGTCCATCTGGACTTGGCCAGCTATAGGGATTAAAGCCAGCGCTCTCGACATTACCTAAAAATCCATTTTCATTAAAGTTAAAGGGTATATTTACTAATTGAATAAATTTACTCGCTAGTCGAATCGGTGTCATTGCTTTTTGTTTTTTAACTTCAGGAATTGCACTTGCTTGACGTACTAAGTGATTAAAAATAATTTTGAGTTGATCCGGGTTTTTCTGTTCTTCATGAAATAGTTTGGCAGTTGATTGCACAATATTTACGGGAGGGGTGTCACTGATAAATCGCTTCACTAATTTTTCAGCAAGATGGAGAGCCGTTTCAGGATGAGCAGCACACAAGTCCAACACTTTTCGTCCATCACTCATCGCACCAGCATACGAGGCAAATTCTGTACCTAAAATTCTTTTTTGATAATTGTCATGCCGAGATTCAATATATACAAATTGACCAGTCTCCGGTAGCTTCTTATTACCACCTAGTCCTGATCCATCCTCAACCGTCCAACCAGTAAAAGCTCTGGCTGCCTCATAAACATCTTCATCAATATATCCAGCTGGTTTACCTGAAAGCGCTCCAGGCACCTTTTTCCATTCAGAGTAAATATTATTTAAATAAGCTTTTTTTCCTAAAGTGTGTAATTCAAATAACTCGCGTGCAAAGTTTTCGTTTGCACTACCCGCCCTAGAAGAGCGATTGTTTAAGTAGTACAACATTGCTGGATGACTTGCTTGCACTTCTAGTAACTCTCGAAAATTTCCCCAACAATACTTTCTAATAACATTTACTTCCCAATGGGGTGAAAATGCTCCGACATTTTGATCTTGACCAAATATAGAAAAATGATCCCTCCAAAAAGTAACCCATGCTTCTTCCCATGGCGTCTGAGACACAATATTCTGCATTAATATACTGACTAAAACCTCCTGGCGAGGTCGTCCTCTCTCGGGATTAGGAATGATATCTTTTGCCCCTGTATAAGGGTACAAACCTTGCAAGTCTGAATTCAATAAAGTGAGGGGCCGTTTTTCATCAACCGCAGGGTAATCTTTACCATCCCGAAATTTTCCTTCTTTATATTTAACTCTCAGAAAGGTATTGTTTGGTTCAAAGGATATCGTCATTTATTATTCTCCTGACTAGAATTTTATAACGCTATGATGACGATTCTGTTGACTACAAAAAAACCCAACGATTTTGTCGTTGGGCTTGGTTGTTGAAAATTAATAATAATTAATGAAACTGCTCCTCCTCCGTTGATCCTGTAAGCGCTGTTACTGAAGATGCTCCACCTTGAATTACTGTGGTGACATCGTCAAAGTAACCTGTTCCAACTTCTTGTTGATGTGATACAAATGAATATCCGCGGTCACGTGCTGCAAATTCAGGTTCTTGAACTTTTTCAACATAAGCTGACATACCGCGTTTTGCGTAATCTTGAGATAAATCGAACATATGGAACCACATTGAATGAATACCAGCCAAAGTAATGAACTGAAACTTATATCCCATCGCACCTAACTCGCGTTGAAACTTAGCAATTGTTGCGTCGTCTAAGTTCTTTTTCCAGTTAAATGATGGTGAACAGTTGTACGCTAATAACTTACCAGGAAACTTGCTACGAATAGCATCTGCAAATTTTTGCGCAAACTTTAAATCGGGTGTTCCAGTTTCACACCAGACCATATCAGCGTAAGGTGCATATGCCAATCCACGAGAAATTGCTTGATCTATTCCTTTACGGGTTTTATAAAAACCTTCAGCAGTTCTCTCACCAGTAATAAAAGGCTTGTCATTCTCATCATGGTCAGATGTCACTAGATCAGCGGCTTCAGCATCCGTTCTTGCTAGAATAATCGTCGATACACCCATGACGTCTGCAGCAAGTCTGGCTGAAATAAGTTTCTGAACAGCCTCTTTTGTAGGCACCAAAACTTTACCACCCATATGACCACATTTTTTAACAGAAGCTAATTGATCTTCAAAGTGAACGCCAGCAGCGCCTGCAGCAATCATTGATTTCATGAGCTCAAAACCATTCAAAACACCTCCAAAACCAGCTTCAGCATCAGCAACGATGGGAGCAAAGTAATCAATATAGCCAGAGTCCCCAGGTTCCATCCCTTTGGACCACTGAATTTCATCAGCACGCTGAAAAGTCTTGTTAATACGTTCAACAACAGTTGGAACGGAGTCTACTGGATATAAAGATTGATCTGGGTACATAGAAGCACTGCTATTGTTGTCAGCAGCCACTTGCCATCCTGAGAGATAAATTGCTTTAATCCCAGCTTTGACCTGTTGCATTGCTTGTCCACCAGTTAATGCACCTAAGGTATTAATATAGGCTTCATTATTAACAAGGTTCCACAACTTCTGAGCCCCTTCTTTAGCTAAAGTGTGCTCAATCTGTAATGAACCACGCAAACGGATAACATCCTGTGCTGTATAGCCCCTTTTTATCCCTTGCCAACGTGGGTTTGTGTCCCAGTCCTTTTGCAATGCCTTTGCTGCTCTTGACGTGATGTCATCTAACGACTCCTTGGTTTATTAAAAATAATTACTAATGTCTTATAAAAGACTTTAGAGGAGGGCTAGAATCAGCACAAGGGCTCATTAAAATATAATAATTTATAAAAATCAATATCTTATAAATTATTTTTCATATTATGGAATAACGAATCACCCCTTAGGAAAAAATTGAATTCAAAAAACTAGGTGTTTTTACTGACAGGAATTGCATTTCACATCATGAAAAATACTGGAAAACTATAGGGAATACTCCAGCTAATTCGTGCTTTAGGTCACCATTAATGGGTAACCTAAATATGATTTAAATGTTGAATCTCTAGTGGACTTGCCGAGTAAAAACAAACTCATTATTTTTAACATCAACCGGAATAACATCCTTCGGACCAAATTTTCCTTCAAGAATTAATTTGGCAACTGGATTTTCAATATGATGTTGTATCGCTCGTTTGAGTGGCCGCGCACCAAAAACCGGATCAAAACCAGCCTGAGCCAACTTCGCGATTGCCTCGTCACTGACTTCAAGCAACATATCCATCTTCATAATACGGTGACCTAAATGTTGTAACTGGATTTTTGCAATGGAAGCAATATTAGCTTGATCAAGTGCGTTAAACACCACCACCTCATCAATACGATTTAAAAATTCAGGACGGAAATATTCTTTAACCTCATCCCAAACCGCGTCTTTAATCTCATCATGTGATTTACCAACCATGCCTTGAATCATTTGCGAACCTAAATTACTAGTCATAATAATGACCGTGTTTTTAAAATCAACTGTTCGACCCTGTCCATCAGTCATTCGACCGTCATCTAACACTTGTAATAAAACATTAAAGACATCAGGGTGCGCCTTTTCAATTTCATCTAACAAGATAACACTGTAAGGTTTTCGTCTAACTAGCTCAGTTAAATATCCACCCTCTTCATAACCAACGTATCCAGGAGGCGCGCCAATGAGTCGAGAAACACTATGCTTTTCCATAAACTCACTCATATCAATCCGAATCATGTGCTCATCACTATCAAACAAGAATTCTGCTAACGATTTACACAATTCTGTTTTACCTACCCCAGTTGGACCAAGAAAAATAAATGAGCCATAAGGACGACCTTCGTCTGATAATCCTGCACGCGATCTTCGAATCGCATCAGAAACAATGGTTATCGCTTCCTCCTGACCGACAACCCTTTGACGCAAGCGATCCTCCATATGCAAGAGCTTTTCACGCTCTCCTTGCAACATTTTGGCAACCGGAATTCCAGTTGCTTTAGAAACCACCTCAGCAATTTCTTCAACACCCACTTGGGTACGCAGTAATTTATTTTTTACAGGTTCAGCATGATTGCTCTCAGCAACAGCTGCTTTCTTAAGCTTACCTTCTAGTTCAGGCAATTTACCGTATTGCAGCTCAGCAACTTTATCCAACTTTCCCTCGCGCTGTAACTTGACAATCTGAGCACGAATTCTGTCAATCTCTTCTTTTATAGTTGCCGTTCCTTGAGCAGCACCTTTTTCCGCTTTCCAAATTTCTTCAAGGTCAGCATATTCTTTTCCTAATTTCTGAATCTCTTCTTCGATTAATTCAAAACGTTTTTTTGATGCATCATCATTTTCTTTTTTTACAGCTTCACGCTCAATTTTTAATTGAATAATGCGCCGCTCTAACTTATCCATGACCTCTGGTTCTGAATCAATTTCCATTTTGATGAGCGAACCTGCTTCATCAATTAAATCAATAGCCTTATCGGGCAAAAAGCGATCTGTGATGTAGCGATGCGATAACTCAGCAGCTGCAACGATGGCAGGATCTGTTATTTCAACCCCGTGGTGAACTTCATATCGCTCTTTTAAGCCTCGCAAAATGGCTATCGTATCTTCTACCGTTGGCTCTTCAATAATAATCTTTTGAAAACGCCTCTCTAATGCAGCATCTTTTTCTACATATTTACGGTATTCATCAAGAGTGGTCGCTCCAATACAATGTAACTCACCCCTAGCAAGGGCTGGCTTAAGCATATTTCCTGCATCCATCGAGCCTTCAGTTTTTCCTGCGCCAACCATCGTATGAATTTCGTCAATAAATACAATCGTTTGCCCCTGGTCTTTTGCCACATCTGACAATACCGCCTTTAAGCGTTCCTCAAATTCTCCACGGAATTTGGCACCCGCCAAGAGCAATGCCATATCTAAGACTAAAACTCGTTTATTTCTCAAAGACTCTGGCACTTCTCCATTGACAATTCTTTGCGCCAGACCTTCTACAATTGCGGTTTTACCTACACCTGGCTCACCAATTAAAACTGGATTATTTTTTGTACGTCTTTGTAATATTTGAATCGCTCTACGTATTTCGTCGTCCCGACCAATGACGGGATCTAATTTCCCTAAACGTGCTCGTTCCGTTAAATCAATGGTGAATTTTTTTAAAGCTTCTCTTTGCCCATCGGCATCTTGAGAATCCGCTTTATTTCCACCACGGATAATCTCTAATGCAGCTTCTAAAGCTGAGCGCTTTAGACCAGCTCCCTTCGCGGCTTTGCCTAAATCCGCCTTATCGTCAGCTAAAACCAACCAAATAAGTTCTGAGGTGATGAATTCATCACCTTTTTTATTGGCTTCTTTTTCTGTTAAATTTAACCAAGCTGCAAGAGCTCTACCCACCTGAACTTCACCACTACTACCTTCCACCTGTGGGATTCTTTTTGCTAACTTTTCAATTTCGGTTTCTAAAACAGCAGTGTTTACACCTGCTCGGGTTAATAAACTTTTTGAATTGCCGCTTTTATCTGAAAGTAACGCAAGTAGAGCATGCTCTGGCTCAATAAACTGATTATCAGCTGACACAGCCAAGCTCTGCGCCTGAGCAAGAGCCTCTTGAAATTTGGTTGTAAGTTTATCAATTCTCATACTAAGCCTCTAAAAAGTAAGATTATTTAGTCTATATTTTATAAATAGGGTTAGATTAGTTTTTTTCAAGTCTATGCGTACAATTAGAACGTACTAACTATGCCCTTAAATACAACTATGCCATGGTTTCTTTATCTTTTGAAATGCTCAGATGGCACGTTTTATGCCGGCATTACCAATGACCTCGAAAAACGACTTTTGGCTCACAACGAAGGTAAGGGGGCAAAATACACAAGGGGTAGAGCTCCACTAGAACTTTTAGCATCTAAAGCATGTGAGAGTCGGTCCAGCGCATTAAAAGAAGAGGCCGCAGTAAAAAAGCTACCCAAAAATCAGAAAATTAAGTTCTTCAATGCCAAAATAATTGATTGAGTTCAAATCTCATCAAAAATAGACTGTCTACTCTTGTAGATCAGTCAGGACTTTAAGTCCCATTTTTTTAGTCTTTCGTCATCAATCACTCTAGCATCAACCCATTTAGCACCCTGAGCCGTCAATTCTTTTTTCCAAAATGGGGCCTCCGTTTTTAAATAGTCCATGATGAATTCACAGGCGGCAAATGCTTCACCCCGGTGTGCACTAGCAACAGCGACAAAGACAATTTGATCTCCCGCATTTAATTCACCAACCCGATGAATAATGGTGTAATCGATAATATTCCATCGTTCCTGAGCTTTTTTAACAATCTGCTCTATGGATTTTTCAGTCATACCAGGATAATGCTCTAAAGTCATTTGACTGACTTTGATGTCGTCATTAAGATCTCTAACCACACCTAAAAAATTAACAACCGCCCCAATGTGAGGTTTACCCCTTCTCATAATTTCTAGTTCTGTGGATATATCAAAATCTTGAACTTGAATACTGATTTTCATATCCTACCCCCCCGTTACCGGAGGGAAAAAAGCGACTTCAGCATTGTTTTTGATTATTGAATTCCACTCAACCATTTCTTGATCCATCGCTACACGTATATTTTTGGATTCAATCAAGACCCTATGCCATCTTTCATTTCGCTGTCCTAACCAATCTTTGAGCTCTTGCATCGTCTGTATCTGTTCTGGCAGCTCAATATCTTCTATAGATTGACCAAGTGCCTCACGAAGGGAAGCGAATAATTTGAGCTGTATTTTCATGAGTCAAATTTAATTCAATAATTGAGAAAAAGGTATAAATTTCACCAAATCCCCGCGATGAATGATCTGATTGGCAGGGTTATCAATAATTCCATCACCCCATGATGCACTCGTCAACACACCTGAACTTTGATTTGGGAATAATTCAAGTTGTCCCTGTTCATTCATCCTAACTCTTAAAAATTCATTTCTTCGGTCTGGTTTTTCCCACTGAAAATTAGCAGGTATAAGATAACTTGCCTCTTTTCTTAAAGTCCTTCCTTGAAGACAAGCAATAAAAGGTTTTACAAAAAGTAAGAACGTAATAAAACTTGAAACGGGATTGCCAGGTAATCCCATAAACCAAGCCTCACCTTTTTCAGCATTGGACGAGCGTCTAATTGCACCAAACGCTAATGGCTTTCCAGGTTTAATCGCAATTTGCCACATATCTAAACGTCCCTCAGCCATCACAGCAGGCTTAATGTGATCTTCTTCACCAACAGACACGCCACCTGAAGTTACAATCAGGTCATGATGCTGGGCAGCTTCACGTAATGTCGCTCGAGTAGCGTCTAAAGTATCCGGAACAATCCCTAAATCAGTTGCAATACACCCCAAAGTCTTTATACATGCGAGTAAGGTATCTCTATTGGAGTTATAAATCCCGCCAGGTTTTAATGTCTCTCCCGGCAAAGTAAGCTCATCTCCCGTAAAAAAGGTGGCAACTCGCAACCTTCTTTTGACACTTAAGTGCGTCAAGCCAATCGAGGCAGCTAATCCTAACTCTTGCGGCCTTAAAAAGGTACCCGCTTTTAATACAATGCCATGCTCTGCAATGTCTTCACCCTTTGATCTGATCCACTCCCCCGCTTGAGGAAGTTGATTAATTTGGATCCTGTAATCAATGCCAGCCTCTGGAATCTCTCCTATGGCAACACATGATTCTTGCATGATCACAGCATTGACCCCCTCTGGAATACTAGCGCCCGTAAAAATTCTAACTGCTGTACCTGGTGCCAGTGTTTTTCCAACATAACCTGCTGGAATCCTTTGAGATACATTCAACTCAATTCCCACATCTTTTACATCTTTGACATTCACCCCATATCCATCCATTTGGGAGTTATCCATTGGAGGCACATTAACCTGACTAATCACATCTTGTGCAAGCACTCGACCTAATGCATCCTGAACAAGAACAAGCTCCACTTCAGAGACAGCGCTTGCAACTGCCAGTAAAGCTTGCAATGCCTCCTGCGCAGTTTTCATGGGCTGCTTAGACATGATCGATGATGAATTGTTTAATAGCCTCTGCGCTAGTAGGCACAGAAATCACGCGCTGAGGAAGATCTTCAATCCCGATAAATGCGTCGGGACGATCTGCTGGTTGACCTAGTGCTTGCTCAATCGTTTCACCAAATTTAATAGGAAGCGCTGTTTCTAAAACAAGCATTTTTTGATTTGGCACAAGGTGATCTCGAGCTACTTTAACCCCATCTGCCGTATGAGGATCAATCACAACTTGATATTTACGATAAATATCTAATATGGTTTCAAGTCTATTCTCATGAGTACTTCGCCCAGAGACAAAGCCATATTTTTCTTTACTTTGTTTTACAAAATCCTGCGCTTGATCCTGCGACAAACCAAACTCACCTTTGGTTTGGACTTGCTTAAATAAGTCTTTTACCTTAGACCCATCCGTACCTACCAAATCATAGATAAAACGCTCAAAATTACTTGCCTTGGAAATATCCATCGAGGGACTTGTCGTGTGGTAAGTTTCTTTAGAAGATCGGGTACGATACATACCAGTTCTAAAAAACTCATCTAAGACATCATTCTCATTTGTAGCAACAATGAGCTGATCAATCGGCAGCCCCATCATTCTTGCAATATGCCCAGCACACACGTTTCCAAAGTTCCCAGAAGGAACACAATATGAAATCTTCTCAGTGCTATTGTGTGTGGCACGCAAATACCCCGCAAAATAATAGACCACTTGAGCTACCACTCTGGCCCAGTTAATCGAATTCACGGTTCCAATATGATATTTTTCTTTAAACGCAGCATCGTTACTCACCGCTTTCACGATATCCTGCGCATCATCAAAAACTCCATCTACTGCCAAATTAAATATATTGTCATCTTGAAGCGAATACATCTGAGCACATTGAAAGCGACTCATTTTTCCTTTTGGTGACAACATAAATACCTTGATACCGTTCTTATTTCTCATGGCGTATTCAGCAGCACTTCCAGTATCCCCAGATGTGGCTCCTAAAATATTGAGTGATTGCTTTTCTCGCGCTAAAGTGTATTCAAACAAATTTCCTAAGAGTTGCATCGCCATATCTTTAAAAGCTAAGGTCGGACCATTAGATAAACTCAATAAGCCAATCTGTGAATTATTCTCAGATCCTAACCAATGAATTGGCGTAATGTCTGTGGCCACATCACCTAACCGACCATGGCAATAAGTCTGTTCGGTATATGTTTTTTTTGTAATCGACTTTAAGTCAGCATATGGTATGTCATCACAATAGAGCTTGAGTATTTCGTATGCTAATTCGTGATAGCTAAGGGTGCGCCAAATATCAAGAGTTTCCTTAGTGACCTGAGGATAACTTTCTGGCAAATATAACCCACCATCCCCAGCAAGACCTGCTAGCAATATCTGAGTAAAAGAGAGTTTAGGTTGATCACCACGTGTAGATAAATATTTCATTGGACTTTAGGGTAACGTAATTCAAATAGCGCTCTAACTAAGTTCTTCTAAACGTATCTTAGTGACCGAACCTTGAACGGTTGCTAATGCTTCAATCTCTTTAATTGCACTCAGCATATGTTTTTCTTGCGTCTGATGCGTCAGAATAATTAGGTCAGTATGATTTTGTCCTTCAAGCGCTTCTTTTTGTAAAAGGGCATCAATTGAGATATTTTTATCTGCAAGAATTCTTGTGATATCCGCAAGCACTCCTGCTACATCAACTACATGAAGACGCAAATAGTAACTCGTCGTGATATCTTCAATTGACATCACAATCGTATCTTTTACACGGTTTTCCTGAAAAGCTAAGTAAGGTACTCTTTGCTTGGGATCCACAGCTTGTAATCGCACCACATCAACTAAGTCAGCAATAACCGCCGATGCCGTAGGCTCAGCACCTGCACCTTTGCCATAATAAAGTGTTGTGCCAACAGCATCCGCATAAACTTGTACTGCATTCATCGCACCTTCAACACTGGCAATCAACCTCTTTGCAGGAATGAGCGTTGGATGAACACGCAACTCAACGCCATCTTTAGTTCGCTTTGTAATTCCCAATAACTTAATTCGGTACCCAAGTTGTTCCGCATAACGAATATCAACAGCTGCCAATTTCGTAATTCCTTCAATGTGCGCTTTATCAAATTGCACTGGAATTCCAAAAGCAATAGCACTCATAATCGACGCTTTATGAGCCGCATCGATCCCTTCAATATCAAAAGTAGGGTCAGCTTCTGCATAACCTAGACGCTGAGCTTCTTTAAGGACATCAGCAAAATCTAATCCCTTTTCTCTCATTTCAGAAAGAATAAAATTAGTAGTCCCGTTAATAATCCCCGCAATCCATTCAATTCGGTTGGCAGTTAATCCCTCTCGAAGTGCCTTAATAATTGGAATCCCACCAGCAACTGCGGCTTCAAAGGCAACAATGACACCTTTTTCTCTAGCAGCGTTGAATATCTCATTGCCATGAACTGCTATCAAGGCCTTATTAGCAGTAACAACATGTTTGCCCGCAGCAATCGCCTCGAGCACCAAAGCTTTAGCAATACCATAACCACCAATAAGTTCAATCACAACCTCAATATCTGGGTTATTAATAATCTGCCTTGCGTCTGCAACGATCTTTACTTTATCTCCCGCAATTGCTTTTACTTTTTCAATATCAAGATCAGCAATCTGAGCAATATGAATCCCCCGCCCTGCACGACGCTGTATCTCTTCCTGATTTCTTTCTAAGACTGTAAAGACGCCACCACCCACGGTGCCCATTCCCATTAGCCCTACTTGTATTGGTTTCATGTTACTTACCATTCGTTATTTGACAAAATTAGTGACTGCTTAAAGTTTAAGGGAGTCAGTTCCCATGCGCTCACGATATTTTTTTAAGAATCGTGCGATGCGACGAATTGCTTCTCGCAAAACATCTTCGTTAGGCAAAAACACCAATCGAAAATGGTCTGGCTTATTCCAGTTAAAACCAGATCCTTGAACCAGTAATACTTTTTCTTCTTTGAGTAATTCAGCAATAAAGTCTTGATCATTCGTAATCGGATAGATTTTGGGATCTAACTTAGGGAATAAATAAAGTGCCGATAACGGCTTAACGCAGCTCACCCCAGGAATCTGCGTAATCAACTCATAAGATAGGTCTCTTTGGCGCTTCAATCGACCATTTTCTCCAACTAAATCATTAATACTTTGATAGCCACCTAAAGCCGTTTGTATTGCCCACTGACCAGGAACATTGGCGCAAAGACGCATTGAAGATAGCATATTGAGCCCCTCAATGTAATCTTTTGCAACCGTTTTATCCCCTGAAACAATCATCCAGCCCGCACGATATCCACATGCGCGATAGTTTTTTGATAATCCATTAAATGTAATCGTCAGAACGTCATTGGACAACGCAGCGATCGACGTGTGCTTAGCTCCGTCATAAAGTGTTTTGTCGTAAATTTCATCTGCAAATAGGATTAACCCAAATTCACGCGCAATATCAATCATCGCTTGTAAAGTCTTTATAGAGTAGACCGCCCCCGTAGGATTATTTGGATTAATCAAAACCAGCGCTTTGGTTTTAGCAGTAATTTTGCTACGTATATCTTGAATACTTGGCTCCCAAGCATTTTCTTCATCGCAGATGTAATGAATTGGAGTGCCACTCGATAAGCTAACCGCAGCCGTCCAAAGAGGGTAATCTGGCATGGGGACTAAAACCTCATCACCATCATTCAGCAATCCATTCATCGACATAACGATTAATTCTGAAACACCATTACCGGTATAAATATCCTCTAAGCCAACACCTTGAATATTCTTCTCTTGGCAATACTGCATAATCGCCTTCCGAGCACCAAAGATTCCTTTTGAATCAGAGTATGGCGCGGCATTAGCAAGATTGCGAATCATATCCTGCTGAATCTCTTCTGGCGGATCAAAGCCAAAAACCCCTACGTTACCAATGTTGAGCTTGATAATTTTTTGACCAGCTTCTTCCATTTGCTGCGCAAGTTCAAGAACTGGGCCACGAATGTCATAGCAGACATTATTGAGTTTGTTTGATTTTAAAAAGGTTTTCACAATATCTAATTTATGTTTTACGCTGCAAATCGCTATAATTACTCTATTATGACAGAGCAAACCCGTGAAGCTTCAACCTGATCCCCAATCCGCCTTAAATACCGTAACCCGATATGAAGATGATCATATCGAGATCAATGCGGTGAAATTTAACCATTCCCTCTTGGTCATGCCCGAAGGTAAAATTGAAACTTGGGCTGTCTACTCATTTGAAGACCTCCTGGAATCTCATTTTTTACAAATTTCTGAAAAAAGACCTGAATTAGTGATCTTTGGAAGCGGCTCAAAAATACGTTTCCCAAACCCAACTCTTTTAAAGCCAATCTTACAATTAAGAATTGGTATTGAAACAATGGATACCCAAGCCGCCTGCAGAACCTACAATATCTTGATGGGAGAAGGTAGAAAAGTTCTGGGTGCATTTCTCATCGGAAATTAATGCAATCATTGCCCTCCACTCACGCGGATCAGTCCTTTAAACCCAAATATTGGATTTTGTCATTCCTCGCATTGGGCATTTTATGGCTCTTGGCCCTAGGCTTTAGACACCTACTTCCGTCAGATGAAGGTAGATATGCTGAAATCGCCAGAGAAATGCTCGCCACCGGAGATTGGCTGACACCAAAATATAACGGTTATCAGTATTTTGAAAAGCCACCTTTACAAATGTGGGCAACTGCGCTGGCCTTTAAGCTTTTTGGATTAGGAGAATGGCAAGCAAGGCTGTGGTCCGGTTTAACTAGCCTACTGAGTATCTATATGCTCATTTATACCGCTAGCAAGTTATATACCCCGCGCCTTGGGTTTGTGAGTGGTTTAATCTTACTCTCATCTCCTTTATGGTTTATGGCTGGGCACTTTAATTCATTAGACATGGGGGTCGCGAGCTTGATGTGGTGCTCGTTATGTGGCTTAATGCTGGCACAACATGCCCCAAAATCCTCAACTCCAGAAGCTTCTTGGATGCTGTTCTGTTGGGGGAGTATGGCGCTGGCAGTTTTATCCAAAGGTTTAATCGGAATTGTATTGCCAGGAATTGTCTTATTCGTTTATTCAGTGACATCCTGGGACTGGCATGCATGGCGTAGGATGCACTGGATTAAAGGCTTACTCTTATTTTTTAGTATTTGTACACCTTGGTTTTGGATGATGTCTAAAACACATCCCGCCTTTTTTGATTTCTTTTTTATTCATGAACATTTTGAACGTTTTACGAGTAATGAACACGATCGCGTTGGCTCATGGCACTTTTTTATCCCACTTATTCTTGTAGGACTTTTACCCTGGCTACCGCAATTATTTTTTGGCCTGCTTGCTGCGTTTAAAAATCGAACCTTAATCTCAAATGAGGAAAAGCCTGCAACTCAATTTAAATCATTATGGATGTGCTTGATTTGGGCGCTCACCATTTTTATTTTCTTTAGCCTGTCACATTCAAAACTCCCTGGTTATATCCTACCCATCTTTCCGAGTTTGGCACTCCTTAGTGGCGTTGGGATTGAAAAAATATATCGTCAAGTCAATCTCAATAAACGCTTTAGCCCCTGGGGACTGCAAGTTTTGTTTTTTATTACCTTTTTTGTAATCGGTTATTTTGCACTACCTCAGGTTGCGCAAACTGGTGAAGTCTACGAAAAAACAACCTACGCACTTTATGCCAAATGGATTGGAGTAGCACTTACGCTCGGTTTAATTGGAATGCTTGTTTCTTGGATCTATCGAAAGCAGTTTGTCACCAGCATCATAATTTATGCCTTGAGCTTTCTTGGTGTATCTGCCATTGCAGGGATAGGCCACGAAAGCGTTGGACGCCTATTATCTGGCTTTGATGTCGCCATGAAAGCCAAACCCTTCGTTAATTACAATCAACCCCTCTATTCAGTGATACTCCTCGAACACACTATTCCCTTTTACTTAGAAAAAAATACCACCCTAGTCAGCTTTGAGGATGAGTTAGCCTTTGGAATAAAACAAGAACCTCATCTTTGGATCCCGAGCGTGGACGAGTTTTTAAGCATTTGGAACGATCCAAAGTCATCTGGGGCACTCGCCATGATGATTCCACAAACTTATGAGACATTCAAAGAAAAACATGTCCCCATGAAACTGATCGCACAAGACTCACTTAGAGTTATTGTCCAAAAACCTAATTAAACAGGAATCCATGAACGCAACTTCATTTTTGTATTTATTTGTCGGTATTCTATTAAATGCAGCAGCTCAACTACTTTTAAAAGCTGGAACTTTAAAATTAGGTGAAGTTACACTCGCCCCTGAAAGCCTCTTGCAGACTCTGGGGAGCTTAGCTACGAATGGCCCTATTATGGGCGGACTTTGTTTGTATGGATTTAGTGTGCTTACCTGGATTGCAGGTCTGTCGCGCGTGGATGTATCAATTGCTTACCCCCTACTTTCTCTTGGGTATGTGGTCAATGTATTTGCTGCCTATTATTTATTTGGAGAAGCTATTACATGGCAAAAAGCGCTCGCGATCGGAATTATTTTAATCGGCGTTTATTTGTTAGCTCGGTCCTAATATCGGCTAAACTAAATCAATACTATTGATAACCCTAAACTGTGATTCCTTTTACAAAACCAACCTTAGATGAAGCAACCATTTCTGCCGTAGGAGATGTTCTGCGCTCTGGCTGGATAACGTCTGGCCCCAAAGTTCTAGAGCTTGAAAATGAACTTTCAAAAATGTTCGGAAATCGACCCGTCAAGTGCTTTGCAAATGGTACAGCTACCATGGAAATTGGCTTGCGAATTGCTGGCGTTGGTCCTGGTGATGAAGTCATCACAACCCCAATCTCTTGGGTATCAACTTCAAATGTGATCCTTGCCGTGGGCGCAAAACCTGTGTTTGTCGACATCGATCCAGTCACTCACAATATCGATTTAAACCTTGTCGAAAAAGCAATCACCCCCCAAACTAAAGCAATCATGCCAGTCTATCTGGCTGGACTTCCTGTTAATTTAGATGAGCTTTATTCTCTTGCAAAGAAGTTTAATCTGCGCGTGGTCGAAGACGCTGCCCAGGCCATGGGCTCGAGATGGAAAAACGAACTGATTGGTTCGTCTTTTGGTCATCGCAGTGATTTAGTGAGCTTTAGTTTCCAGGCTAACAAAAATATGACCAGCATTGAAGGTGGATGCCTTGTAATGAATACCCCTGAAGAAGCAACACTTGCGCAAAAGCTGCGTATTCAAGGTGTCACTCGCTCTGGTCTTGATGGTATGGAAGTCGATGTACTAGGTGGCAAACATAATCTGACTGATGTAAATGCAGTCATTGGTATTCATCAATTAAAACAACTTGCCGAGTTTCAGATTAAGCGAATAGCCCTGGCTCATGAATACTTTTCACAATTAAGAAATACCCGACTCATCGAGTGGGGACTCGAGTTACCCCCCCACAACTTTTCAGATACCAATTGGCATATGTTTCAAGTGGTTTTACCCCTAGCCTCTCTAAAAATCACTCGCTCAAACATCATGCAGGATTTAAAAGATCTAGGGATTGGAACTGGAGTTCATTACCCCATCATTTCTGACTTTAAGCTATATCGTGATTTAGGTTATCAATCAGATGAAACACCTATCGCTCAACGCATCGGAAAATCCATTCTCACTCTCCCCCTTTTTCCCACCTTAACTTTTAATGAGGTTTCGCTCATTGTAAAAAGTCTTGAGAGTTCATTTAAGAAATATCTTTGAATATCCCTTATTTTTTAAACTGGGAGTGTTTTAACGTTTTACCGATAGAATACGAGTATGAATAATTTCACGGCAAATTTTGAACAGTTAATTGCGCGGCATACCCTAGTAGGCTCGCCATTAATTTCTATTGTTATTCCAGTCTATAACGAAGAGAGTGGCCTAGAACAATTATTCAAAAGACTGTTTCCTGCCCTAGATGCTATGGCATCTCAACTGGATGTGAAATACGAAGTTGTCTTTATCAATGATGGTAGTAAGGATCACTCAGCAGCAATGCTTGCTAAACAATTTGATGCCCGTCCAGATGTCACTCGAGTGGTCATGTTTAATGGGAACTTTGGCCAACATATGGCGATCATGGCTGGATTTAGTTATTCAAATGGGGACTATGTAGTCACTTTAGATGCTGACCTCCAAAACCCACCCGAAGAGATTATCAATATCGTGAAATTATTATTAGACGGGTATGACTACGTTGGTACGATTCGGATTGATCGCAGAGATAGCCACTTTAGACGATATGCCTCTTTGATGATGAATCAATTACGCAATAAAATAACAAAGATCACTATTACAGATCAGGGTTGTATGATGCGTGGTTATGATCGGCGCATCGTAAATCTCATGAAAAAGAGTAAAGAGGTTAACACCTTCATACCTGCTCTTGGTTATACCTACGCCAGTAAACCGATTGAGATCAATGTGTCACACGAAGAGCGCTTTGCTGGTGAATCTAAATATTCTTTTTATCAACTGATTCGTCTTAATTTTGACTTAGTAACAGGATTTTCTGTACTACCATTGCAAGCTTTTTCGTTGATCGGAATCTTACTGGCCTTGGCATCCGGAGTCTTATTTATCTATTTGCTTATCAGACGCTTTGTCATCGGCGCTGAAGTAGAAGGTGTTTTTACTTTGTTTGCCCTCAATTTCTTTTTAATGGGCGTAATGCTCTTTGGACTTGGTCTTTTAGGTGAATACGTTGGACGTATTTATCAACAAGTACGTAAACGACCACGTTATGTTGTCCTAGGAGTCTTACAACAGGATGCAGAAGAATAAAGTCGTAGCATTTGCCTACCACTCTGTTGGAGTTCGTTGTTTATCAACTCTCATAGAAAATGGTTTTAGCATTGATCTCGTGATTACTCATGAGGACTCTACTCATGAGAACATCTGGTTTGATAGTGTGTCTGAGTTATGTCAAAAACATAATATTAAACATCTTTGCCCTACGGATTTATCAGACCCCACTCTGTTGAAAACTTTAGAAAACTTGGCGCCAGATTACATCTTTTCTTTTTATTACCGCTTAATGATTCCAAATGCGCTCTTATCCTGCGCAAAGATAGCAGCTCTTAATATGCATGGATCACTATTGCCTAAATACCGAGGTCGAGTGCCGATTAATTGGGCGGTGTTGCATGGTGAAACTAAAACTGGGGCGACCCTTCATATCATGGAATCTAAACCTGATGCGGGAGATATCGTCAGTCAAAAAACCGTAGCTATCGACCCTGACGAAACTGCATTCGAAGTATTCAAGAATGTAACCGAGGCGGCCTCTTTGGCTCTTTTGGATGTTATTCCTGATCTACTCCAAGGAAACGTCCCAAGACGCCCTAATCGATTGCAAGAAGGCAGTTACTTTGGCGGTCGTAAGCCTGAAGATGGCAGAATCGATTGGGAGCAACCTGCCCAGCAGGTTTATAACCTCATTAGAGCTGTTGCCCCACCATATCCTGGCGCATTTACTGAAATAAACGCTCATCGACTGGTTATTGCACAAGCTCGACTAGCCAGTTTGCCCTACAGTCAAACAAAATACTCCCTAGGTCTTCAAGTCGTAGATAATCGTATTTATGGATTTTGCGGAGATGGACGTGCCATTATGATTCTTAGACTTGAGATGAATGATCTTGACATCAGTCCCGAAACCCTACAAAAGTCAATCTTGTCACCACTGATTCAATAGAAAGTTGCTACGTGTTATGAAAAAAATTCTTATTCTTGGCGTTAACGGCTTTATTGGCCACCACTTATCAAAAAGAATCCTAGAAACTACAGATTGGGATGTCTATGGCATGGATATGCAATCAGATCGTCTGGGCGAGATGGTGAACCATCCTAGAATGCATTTCTTTGAAGGCGACATTACCATTAATAAAGAGTGGGTGGAATACCACATCAAAAAATGCGATGTGATTCTTCCACTCGTGGCTATCGCAACCCCCGCTACTTATGTCAAACAACCATTGAAAGTTTTTGAACTCGATTTTGAAGCTAATTTACCCATTGTGCGCTCAGCTCACAAATACGGCAAACACTTAGTATTCCCCTCGACTTCAGAAGTCTATGGTATGTGTACAGATAGCGAGTTTGACCCAGAGTCGTCATCCCTTGTCTATGGCCCTATCAATAAACCCCGTTGGATTTATGCTTGCGCAAAACAACTAATGGATCGTGTGATTTTTGGATACGGTATGGAAGGCTTACGTTTTACACTTTTTAGACCCTTTAATTGGATTGGGCCTGGATTAGATAGTATCTATACTGCCAAAGAAGGCTCGTCTCGCGTAGTCACCCAATTTTTAGGTCACATCGTTCGCGGAGAACCCATAAACTTAGTAGATGGCGGCAATCAAAAAAGAGCCTTTACCTATATTGATGATGGGATTGACGCTTTAACTTTAATCTTAAAAAATACAGACGATGTCGCTAATGGAAAAATCTATAACATCGGTAACCCTATCAATAATCACTCCGTCAAAGAATTAGCCTCCATGATGTTAGTTATTGCCAAACGTATCCCGGAATATCAAGAAACAGCCGAGCGCGTCATTATTCAAGAAACAACCGCCAATGAGTACTACGGTAAAGGCTATCAAGATGTTCAAAACCGTGTGCCAAAAATTGAAAACACAATGCATGAGTTAGGTTGGAAACCTAAAACCACAATGACTGATGCCCTTGAACATATTTTCGAAGCTTACCGAACCGACGTTGCTAAGGCACGCAATTTAGTCGATTTCTAAGATGGGGCAAATCGCTCTTAAAGTTGATGTTGATAGCCTAAGAGGAACCTTAGAAGGCGTCCCAAATCTTTCTCGATTATTAGACCAAGCCAAAATTACAGCCACATTTTTATTTAGCTTAGGCCCTGACCACACAGGATGGGCGTTAAAAAGAATCTTTCGACCTGGCTTCTTAAAAAAAGTTTCAAGAACCTCCGTCTTAGAACATTACGGTCTAAAAACATTACTTTATGGTGTTCTTTTACCTGCACCCGACATCGGCATCAAAGGTCAAACTGCAATGCGTGAAGTCATGCATTGTGGGCATGAGATCGGGATTCATACTTGGGACCATATTGTGTGGCAAGATCATGTTCGTCATGCCACCCCAGAATGGACCCTCAAACACATGCAAGCGGCCTGGGATCGTTTTAATCATATTTTTAAACGAGCACCCACAACTCATGGCGCTGCAGGTTGGCAAATGAATTCAACCGCTTTTGAGCAACTCGATCACTGGCAATTACCTTATGCTTCTGATGGTAGAGCCCCCCTTAATTTAATGCCCTATCGCATCAATATGGGCAAGAGCATTTGCAAACATATTCAGTACCCAACGACTCTACCAACATTCGATGAATTAATTGGCGTGAAAGGTATGGGCCCTTCTGATGCAGTCGACTACATTTTGCGGCTGACCGCTAACAACCCAAATGATCAAGTTTTTACTTTGCATGCTGAACTTGAGGGGCAAAAGTTATTACCCATGTTTACTCAACTATTACAGGGTTGGTTTGCGCAAGGACATGAATGCGTGAGCATGCAAAAACTCCATCAGTCATGGCTCTCAACTGGACAATTAATACATCTAGCAACTCAACCAATTCTGTGGGGAGAAGTTCCTAATAGAAGCGGGGAAATGATTATAATATCCCCTGAAAAACTCAATCCCTCTTCAAATTTATAAGCATCATTTATTCATGGCACAATGGGTGTCAAATTCATCATTCGGAGATTTTTATGAGCATTCAAATTGGTCAAGAATTCCCACAAGTTTCATTACCCGCTACTTCAGGACTTTTATTTACAACCCCATCCTGCCTTGGTAAAAATCTTGTCCTGTATTTTTATCCAAAAGATGCCACCCCTGGTTGCACTATTGAAGCTGGTAACTTTAGAGACCAAATTGAATCATTTACCGCTGCAAATACAGTTGTTATTGGGGTATCAAGAGATAGCCTTAAATCTCATGAGAGTTTTAAACAAAAACATGAACTCCCATTTGAATTAATTACCGATGCTGAGGAAGTTTTGTGTCAGCTATTTGGCGTTATAAAAATGAAAAATATGTATGGGAAACAAGTCAGAGGTGTCGATAGAAGCACTTTTATCTTTGATTCTAAAGGAATTTTACGTCATGAGTGGAGAGGAATTAAGGTCCCCGGACACGTCGAAGAAGTTTTAAAGACTGTGATTGCAATGTCTTAAGTTTTAAGATAATCTAAAGGTAATGCTAAGAAAACGATGTTTGTTCCAGTCATTTCAAATTCTTGAACCTTGTATTCAAGATTGGCGAGAGACCCCCCAAATTTCTCGCTGGTCAATGTTAGATCCCTATTTAATTGATAGCCGCCAACGTACTTTCAAGGCGGCTTTTTTATATACTTTTTTTCTTTGTTTATTCTTATTTCTCTTTAAGGAGCCACTGCATGCCATTGCCACCAGCACCATCGCAATCAGCTGATGAATTAAACCTACGCCGTCAAAAGAAACCGGAGCTAACAAATCCACCCACTCCTCAAAAAACGGTGATTGTGAATGACTTAGATCTTGAAGAGATCGATGTGGCAACAGAAGTTGAAGAGTCGATTGATCTACCTGATCACCAACCAACTCAGCATATAGCCCGAGATACCATCGAGCGAATTAAGCAAATTCCGGTACAGAAAATGTCCCGCAATAACTCTAAATCAAGTCGTGGCACCCACCCACTCAAAGTCAGACTATTTGTCCTCGATACTAACGTACTCATGCATGATCCTTCAGCACTATTCCGCTTTGAAGAACATGATGTTTATCTGCCAATGACCACCCTTGAGGAATTAGATAACCACAAAAAAGGGATGTCAGAAGTTGCGCGTAATGCGCGCGCAGTGAGTCGCTCACTTGATGGTCTCGTCGATGGAACAAGCGGTTTATTAAGCGATGGTATCCCATTAAGTAAGTTAGGCAATAAAGATGCCACCGGAAATTTATTTTTCCAAACTGATCTTAAAAAAATCATCCTTCCAGAAGGACTCCCTGAAGGGAAAGCTGACAATATGATCCTAGGAGTAGTCCGTGATTTACAACAGACCTATCCTGATCGTGAAGTTGTCCTCGTATCTAAAGATATCAATATGCGAATTAAAGCCAGAGCATTGGGCTTGCCTGCAGAAGATTATTTTAATGACCAAGTTTTAGAAGATCGGGACCTAATGTACGCAGGGGTACTTTGCCTCCCCCCTGATTTTTGGCCTAAACATGGTAAAGCCATGGAAAGCTGGAGTGACGGCAAATCAGGAACAATGTTCTACCGTATTACCGGCCCTCTCGTTAGCTCCATGATGGTTAATCAGTTCGTCTATCAAGAAAATAGTGATGGTACAACTCCGTTTTATGCCCAAGTTAAAGAAATTAATGGCAAAACTGCACTACTCCAAACACTGAAAGATTTTTCTCATCAAAAGAATAATGTATGGAGTATTACTGCCCGGAACAGAGAACAGAATTTTGCACTTAACCTACTCATGAATCCTGAGATCGATTTCATCACATTGCTGGGTCAAGCTGGTACTGGGAAAACACTACTCGCCCTTGCTGCAGGACTTGAGCAAGTTTTGGACAGTAAACGTTATAACGAAATCATCATTACTCGCGCAACCGTTCCAGTTGGAGAAGATATTGGATTTTTACCGGGTACCGAGGAAGAAAAAATGCAACCCTGGATGGGAGCGTTTGATGATAATTTAGAAGTCCTTCACCGCAGTGAAGATTCTGCTGGAGAATGGGGAAGAGCAGCAACACAAGAACTGATACGTTCACGAATTAAAATTAAGAGTATGAATTTCATGCGAGGTCGAACTTTTGTGAGCAAGTTTGTCATCATCGATGAAGCTCAAAATTTAACCCCAAAACAAATGAAAACTTTAGTGACTCGAGCTGGTCCAGGAACTAAATTAGTTTGTCTTGGAAATATCGCTCAAATTGATACTCCTTATTTAACAGAAGGCTCTTCTGGTTTAACCTATGTCGTGGACCGATTTAAGGGCTGGAGACATGGAGGTCATGTCACCCTAGCACGTGGAGAGCGTTCCCGTTTAGCTGATCATGCGGCTGATATTTTATAAGCGCATTGTAGTTGTAGTTGCAATCACCTTTTTATCAGCTTGCGGCTCAATCTTTCAATCATCAGGTCCTGGAGATACTAATTATTCCAGGCTCCCTGATTTTTCAACTGAAGTTAGTGTTGGCACGGAAGATGTTGTTGAGTTTGCAAAAAAATACATTGGTGTGCCCTACCTCTGGGGAGGTAACTCGCCTTCTAAAGGTTTTGATTGCAGTGGACTAGTCGTCTATGTATTTCATCAAGCCCGTCATAAAAAATTACCTCGTACCTCAACAGAAATGGCGCGCTTAGGAAAGTCATTAGGAAGTAAAACCCCATCTCCAGGAGATTTAGTTTTCTTTAATACCTTAGGTGATGATTATTCTCACGTTGGTATTTATGTCGGTTCTGGTAAATTTATTAGCGCCCCTTCGACAGGTGGCAAAGTCAGAATAGATGATATGCGGAGTCACTACTGGGCAAGTCGTTATACCGAAGCCCGACGTGTACTTTAAAACAGTTTAAAAGGGCACGAAACTTCCAGAATTTGAATGACCACTCGGACCACCAAATGCAGGTGGCGGTGAAAAAGCTAAATTATCAAATTTGGTGAATTCCCCCTGCCAAGATAGCTTGATATTGCCTAAAGGGCCATTACGCTGTTTCCCGATAATCACCTCTGCAATACCCTTTGACGGAGATTCTTGGTTATACACCTCGTCACGATAGATGAATAAAATAACATCAGCGTCTTGCTCAATCGCACCTGACTCTCTAATATCCGACATGATGGGACGTTTATCAGGACGTGACTCTAATGTTCTATTCAACTGAGACAATGCAATCACAGGACACTGCATCTCTTTGGCTAAAGATTTTAATGATCTAGAAATTTCAGATATTTCAGTCGCACGATTCTCATTAGTAGAATTACCACTTCCAGTCATTAATTGTAAATAGTCAATCACAATCAATCCTACCTGTTTATATTTTCTCGCCATACGTCTAGCGCGAGCCCGAAGTTCGAGAGAATTCAAAGACCCAGTTTCATCAATCATAATGGGTGCTTTTTCCAGTTTTTCAATGGCATGAGTAAGCCTTGGCCACTCTTCTTCATTCAGATTTCCAGTTCGCAATCTACCCTGATGGATTCGACCAACAGACCCAACCATTCTGGTGGCTAATTGTGATCCAGACATTTCCATCGAAAAAACCAAAACAGGTAAACCTTCTTGCAATGCGACATTTTCCGCAATATTCATCGCAAATGATGTTTTACCCATACTAGGGCGTCCAGCAACAATCACAAGATCACCCTTTTGCAAACCACTCGTCTCTTTATCTAAATCTTTAAATCCAGTAGCAACACCAGTAATATCATTCAACCCGCCACGCGCAGCAAGCTCCTGAATACGACTAACCGTTTCAGTCATAAGATTACTAATCTCTAAATAGTCAGGCTTACGACTACCATCTTTACCAATGGCCATAATCCTTGATTCTGCTTCATCAAGTAAAGTCTGAACAGATTTTCCATCAGCATTAAAAGCTGAGTTGGCAACACCATCAGCTACTTCAATGAGTTTTCTTAAAATACTCCTATCTCGAATAATCGTAGAGTACCCAGAAATATTTGCTGAACTTGGCGTATTTGAAGCAATTTGATTGAGATAGGTAATACCATAATTTTCGGCCAAACCAGAAGACTTGAGCTCTTCATGAACTGTAATCACATCAGCAGGTTGACTATTATTTATCAGTCGACCAATGGCCTGAAAAATAATTGCATGCTCAGGGCGATAAAAATCATGCTCAGCAAGATTAGGCGCAATAGTATCCCAAGATGCGTTATCCAAAAGCAAACCGCCGAGCACTGATTGTTCAGCCTCGACGGAGTGAGGGGGCACCTTTAAAGCTTGCACTTCCCGATCCACTCCATTAGAGAAGTGATTTGATCGGGGGAGTTCTGCCTCAGACATCATAGGCGCCTTTTTAAAGTATGAATGAACAACTAATACTTAATTATGCCTGTTCACCAATAACCTGAATACTAACTTCAGCTACAACATCCGTATGGATTGCAATTGAAATAGGATATTCACCAACAACTTTTAAAGGACCATTGGGTAGACGTACAGCAGACTTTTCAATGTTAAACCCTTTGAGGTTTACTACTGCAGCAATATCAAAGTTAGTTACAGATCCAAATAAGCGACCATCAACACCCGCTTTTTGAGAAATCTGAAATACTTGACCAGCCAATTTTTGAGCTTCAGCCTGCGCTGCAACTAATTTGTCAGATGCAATTTTTTCTAACTCTGCACGCTTGACTTCAAACTCAGCAATCGCTGTATCTGTAGCACGACGAGCTTTACGTTGAGGAATCAGAAAGTTACGAGCAAAACCATCTTTAACACGAACCACATCACCTAAATTGCCTAAATTGGCTACTTTTTCAAGAAGAATGACTTGCATGAATATTTCTCCAATTAGTTTTTATGTTGATCAGTGAACGGCAAGAATGCAAGAAAACGCGCGCGCTTAATTGCTGTATCTAATTGACGCTGATACTTTGCTTTTGTTCCTGTTAAACGAGCTGGCGTAATTTTGCCATTCTCACCAATAAAATCTTTTAAAGTATCAATGTCTTTGTAATCGATTTCAGCAACATTGCCTACAGTAAAACGACAAAAACGCTTACGTTTAAAGAGGGGATTTTGGGCAGGCTTTTTTTTGAAGTCTGGTTTTTTTCCGAAGGCCATAGAGTTTCCTTTATGAGTAATTAATTTGTGTAATGTGAAAGACTAGCGATAAACGACGCAAACTTTGATGAGTTAAAAATCCTTCCAACGACACCAACTGGCCTAATTCTATCTTTTGTAATTCCGTTGCAATCGCACCTATAGCAATTGCAGGGATTTGCATTTCAACTTTTCGAAAACTTCCTGCTTCTAAGAGTTCACCCAAATAATGTAATTGACATTCAGTGACACTTTGACCCGCAGGAGTAAATCGTAAAATTTCTTTAGAAATTAGGTTGGCAGTTAGTTTGAAATGATTCAAACTCATTTGCGAAACCGTCATTAATACGCTGGCGCCTCCGATGTAGTTTGATTCTTACGAGCTTCTTCACGAGCAACTTCTTTCATCATGATTGAAGGCTCAGTTTCAGCTTTTTTCACTAATGTAATGAGGTGACGAAGCACTGCATCATTAAATTTAAAAGCGTGCTCTAACTCAGTTAATGTCGCTTGGGCGCATTCAATATTAATGCAAACATAGTGCGCTTTAGCCAATTTATTGATCATGTAAGCCATCTGGCGACGACCCCAATCTTCAATACGGTGGACTTTACCGCCAGCAGCTTCTAGAACAGCTTTATAACGGTCGATCATGGCGGGAACTTGCTCGCTTTGATCAGGATGAACAATAAATACGATTTCGTAATGACGCATCAAACACTCCTTATGGTTAATAGCTACCTGGGCGTCCTATCCTCTGTTTAAAGATAGTCAGTGTAGCAAGGGTGAAAAAAGAACAATTTAAAGCGTAATAAATTTTACGCAGTCCTACATTGTAGCAAGTTTTTTCTTAAAGTCCAATGACTTACCTATTAATCGATTGTAAATCAGTAGCTCTAAAGCAATGCGCGCTTTGGCTGGTGTCAAGGATCCTGCAGCTAAAGTGCCTAATTCATCGTCATTGAAAGAGACATTGTGCCGTATTACCCCCAATCCCGTCCGACTGCATCTGAGGACAGGAATACCTCTTTGGCTGAATTCTTTAATTACCGGCAATAGGTTCTGATGAATATTTCCCTGTCCCGTGCCAGCAAGGATAACCCCGCTCACACCCTGATTTTTTAAGAACTCCAAGACATCCGGCTTTGGATCCACATGATTAGTCACAATTTCTACCCAAGGCCAGGATTGCCCAAGCTCTGGGTATGACAAATCCTCCTCACTCAACAAGCGACTCATAATGCTATTTGTCAATTCAGGTGAATCCTTAACTGGGGCATCTATTTGGTCAGAGCTACGTTTAGCAAAGTCTTTTGCCGCAATGATCCTACCTGCAAAAACACCAATAACTCCCGATTGCATCAAAATCCCATTGCTTTGCGTCGACATTTTGGATGCCACTTGAATGGATAAAGCAAGATTGCTCGGGCCGTCAGCCCCCGGGGCATTGGAAGGTAGCATTGCACCGGTCAAGACAATAATTTTTTGGGATCCCCGACAAAGCGCAGCACATGTAAGATGCAAAAAAATCCCTGTTTCTTCCATCGTGTCCGTACCGTGTGTAATCACAATTCCGTCCACATCTTCGTCCACTAGAGCCTCCCTGACACGGTTTACTAATCGGGTCAGTAACTCATGCGTCAAGTCACAACTATTAATATTCGCAATCTGTTCTGTCTTTAAGTGATATGCGTCTTTTTGGACAATTCCACCTAACAACTGCTGAATCGAAATGCGGCCCGCTTCATAATTTAAAGGGTCAAGCTCAGGATGACTAGCAATACCAGCAATAGTGCCGCCCATACCAAGAATAAGAATTTTAGGAATACGCATCGATTTTGTCATTCTTACCTATCAGGATTGAAGCCGTTGCCATTAATTTAATACAAAAAGCATATTTACCACAAAATATTGCTTAAATTCAATTTACTGTATATTATTACAGTATGTATAAATCATCAGGGAGCACTCTAATGTATGACTTACCAAAATTAACTGCACGTCAAGAAGAAATCCTTAATTTAGTTCAAGCGAGCATTGAAGAGTCTGGCGCCCCGCCTACCCGCGCTGAGATCGCCCAAAAATTAGGGTTTGCTTCTGCTAATGCAGCAGAGGAGCATCTAAAAGCTTTGGCAAAAAAAGGTTATCTCGCATTAAGCCCTGGAACTTCACGAGGAATTCGCGTTGTAGAGACACTTCGCAAAGCCGTAAAACAGTTGGATCTGCCCTCATCTGCCTTCGCACAACTGACCCTACCTTTAATTGGCCGAGTAGCTGCTGGCTCACCAATCACTGCAATAGAACATATTGAGAAACAAGTACCAGTCGATCCATCACTCTTTTCTAAAGGTGCTGACTATCTCTTAAGAGTCAGTGGAATGAGCATGCGTGACATTGGTATCTTAGATGGTGATTATTTGGCGGTTAAAAAAACTTCCGAGGTCCACCACGGAGATATTGTTATCGCTCGGTTAGACGATGAGGTCACAGTAAAGCGTTGGTCTAAGGTTAAAAGTAAAGATGGATTAAAGATTCAGTTACTTCCAGAGAATGCTGACTTCAAGCCAATCACAGTTGACGAATCTATTCATGAATTTTCGATTGAAGGCCTAGCTGTTGGCTTAATTCGCGCTCACGGAATTAATTAAGCTTTGTTTGAGTTGTACTCTTGAGTTGTTCTGAATTAATTACTTATATCTCTTCACATTAGTATCTGTGTAAGGAAGCATCTTTGGATTTCCTAAAACCGCAGGACTCTCATTATTGGCAACAATCGCAAGGTTACTGAGATTTTTTAAGACATCACTCGCTAATGCATCACCTAAGTCCTTAGTAATCTTTGCGCGATTAGTTAAGTAAGTTGAATAAGTCAATTTAGTATTCAATTGAGACTCAACTGAAGTTGCATAGGAAGTAAAAGCCGCCCGCAACTCTTTCGTATCGGTATCTATCAACTTAAAGTCAGCGGTTAAAGCTATACCGCGTTTATATAACTTGGCATCGCCATTTAGATTACTCTCAGTTGAGATTGGAGAGACTTCTGTAATCTGCCCCACAAGCAAAAATGCTGGCATGCCATACGATCCCGTATCAATCTTTTCCAGAGCCTCAGCCAAATTGTTATATGAACCTGCTGACGCATTTGTTTCTAATACGGTATATCCTGAAGAAATTAAATCTCGACGAATACTATTAGCTAAACCTTTAAAGTCAGTAATCTTTGTCACTGTCTCTATAGTTGAATTTATTGAATTAGCCTGATTACCCGCATCATCAGGGGATGTGTTTGTGTTAAAAATTCGACTCACACTTGTTTCATCATAGCCAATCTCAGTAACAGCAAAACTATTAACAAAACGAGGCGTCTTTTTAGAAAGCTCTTGATTGGGTAAAGTCGCAACATCTACTGGAGCTACTGATACTGCACTTGTTACCGACTTTGTAGAAGTTACAGAAGAACTACCTTGATTGGATACAGGAAAAACTTGGGTTTGACCAAATGAAAGATTTGCAATGAGTCCAAAAGTAAAAGCTACGACTAATAGTGAAGCATTTTTAATTTTCATAGGAGCTTTCATCATTGTTAAGCTATTGTAAAGATGTCTAAAATAACTACTGATTCATCTACAAAAAATTATCTCTTTTCTTGCTTACGAATTTCTGTTTCATCGGCCCATTCGTAAACGCCAGTTTCATTATTAATTAGACGTAATGAAAAGTTATAAAACACATCCTTTGTTTTTTTATCATTCTTTACAATCGAACCAATCTCACCTTCAATACGGTATTTAGCACCCTGCATATTGCCAATCTTCGTAGCTGTATTAGCTGAATACAATCCGGAATTTTGACGATTTAATTCGGATTTCTGATTGCCCATATCAGTTTCTCTCACAGCAAATCGTACCTGCCCACTTTTGAGTAACTGCGTCTCAATTTTGGTCGTAATCATTCTTGTATCAATATATTCAGAAGTCTTATTTTTAACTGGCGCCACAGTGACCAATGGCGATTCTTTTGCCCCAGAAATAGCTCTAGACTGAAGCAAGGAGCGTGTCATCGATTCAGCAATGCCCTGCAAATCAGTTGACCCAAAGTCAGCAGTGATGGTTTCAACTGCCTTTGAATCACCATAAGAGACTTTAGGATCAGTAGAGCAAGCACAAAGAATGGAAAGTAAGCAGACGATGCCTGCTAACCGAATCAATGAAGTTGTATTTGTAGTTTTCATAATAGGCTTAAGTTTGTTAGATATTAATAAGAATTGAATTCGATTTTAAAATCTTTGACTACCTGAGATGGCGCAATTCCCTCTATAACTGCTTGCCTCCCCTTACCGATTGTAATAGGCTTCCAAGCTTCATCATCTGCGATTTTTAGACCATCTTTAGATAACCAACGAAACCGATAAGCAACTGGCTTTGAATTACCACGATTTTCAATCGTAGCCTGGGCTGTCAGTAGGCCATTACGTTCAACAGAATTTAACTCAATCACCTTAATATCATCGGTTGAACCCATTCGAATAGAGTGTTTATCAATCTGAGAAGCACACCCCACCAACAAAACCAAAACAGAAACTAAAGAATATATATAGCGCATGTTTGTGAAGTATTTCATCAATTGACCCGTATTTTAGATTAACTAAAAAAACAAAAAAATCTTAACTCAAAAAGTTCCTTAACTATAAATGGTACTTTTGTTATATTTTAACGTTTAAATATCAATAAAGTTGACATCTTCTACCGCTTGATTAGCGTAAAACACCAGCAATTGGCTGTGGAAGATTCTGAAAACCCGAGCTTAAATCACCCGAACTCATTATCGTTGCCCTATCTCTAAATAATCTGACATAAACAAGAGCTTTATCTCCTGAAAAATTAATTTTTCTACCACTCATAATCCCAGCAGGGGTCATAATTGAAAAATCTCTCAACCCATTAGGGACATTTACCCTCACCATGAATATATTAGAGGGCAAAGAAGACCAGTGTCTTACATCCGCAGAACTAATTGCTGACATGGTTATTCCAGTCACTAGGCTCGCCAATGCCCCTAAAGCTGCACTTTGATTTTTATCCCGGCTTCCCGCCATTGCCGCTTGCTCAGCTGCTACTTGAGCTAAAACCTGAGTAAATGCCCGAGAACTTGCTCTAAGAACATAGCCGGGCATAGCATCCTTTAGATCTTTTCTTGCCATAGCATCAACGCTAGTGATCATTTCAGGCACCAGTGTAGTTGAATCAATTCGTAACTGATTAGGATAATATTTTTCTGTATTGGGCTGTATCCGAGGATAAGACACAGTAGCAAACTTCATCACATTGCCAATTGGAATGGGAATATTCACCTTAAAATTATCAATCAATGGAAGAAAGCCAGTCTCTATCACCACCAAAGTATCTGTAGATCCACCCACCGAAGCATCAGTCGATTTATTCAAATTACTATCTAAATTATTAAGACCTTGCTTTAAAAAAGCTAGCTCAGGTCTAAGCTCAATCGCCTGCCTATATCCGGGAGCCGCCAAAGAACCTTCTTTTAATTTCTCAAATATAAATCCAGCCAAGTAATGCGCTGCCGCACTTTGATAGGAGTTTTTAAGGGTGTTAACCTCTGGGTCCGTCAGCGTATTCACTGGATACCCACCAATCATTGGATTGCCTGCCATAAAACGATTATCAATATTCGTCCTGTTGGCCTGACTGACCTTTGTTCGCTCCATTTGTAATGCTTGATATTTAATATTGTTATAGCTAGCCAAATCTTGCTCACGCTTGACCATCTTCATGACTTCAACTCGACCATTATCCCAATCGCCTTGTAGAACATGATTAAGCGCAATGTGGTATGCCAGAAGACTACCTTCATATCCCTTTAACTCATAGTCTTTATCTAGTAAATTTTCTGCAATCAAATAATCACCCAAAGCATTGACTGAGGCTTTTAAGCTCATACGCTTTAATTCACTCTGCCTAAGAACTTGGTCTGTTAAAAGCAAAGATTGGGAACTCGTTGGAATCCGGGACTGCCCCATGAGCCTTAAGACTGTTCCTCGCTCTAAATAGTAAACATTATTTTTAGCTGGAATAGACTCATCTAATCCTGAAATAGTTTGCGCTAAGTTTCCTCTTTTAAAGGATTCTAAATCTGCATTTACCTTTGACTGTTGAGTAGCGCAGGCCGAAAGAACCAACGCAAGGACTCCAATGCTCAAACGTTTAGAAAAAAGTGGCAAAAATTTTGGTGTCAATAATTTCATCATAAGAGTTATATCAGTTAGTTTTTTATTAGCCCCAAAGTCAAATGAGTTCTAGAGTCCAATTTAACACGCGCCACATGAAAAGCTCTACATAAGCACACTGTTTGTTGTCATTTCTCTCTAATCTCAAGCACTTAACAGGTATTTCACTTAAAATAGAGTCCATCTATGAATGCACCCCAAAGCTTATTCGCTATCCCTGAAGCACCCCCATTAAATTCTTATCCCAAATACTGGGCAGAATGTTACGGGACAGCTCCCTTTTTCCCAATGAGTATTCTAGAAATGGAAAAATTGGGCTGGGATAGTTGTGACATTATTATCGTCACGGGTGATGCTTATGTTGACCACCCTAGCTTTGGAATGGCTATTATCGGCCGCCTACTTGAGTCGCAAGGTTTTAGGGTCGGCATTATCTCTCAGCCAGAATGGAGTAGTGCAGATCCCTTTAAAGCTCTAGGAAAACCTAATCTATATTTTGGCGTGGCAGCTGGCAATATGGATTCAATGATTAATCGTTATACTGCCGATCGAAAAATTCGTAAAGATGACGCCTATACTGCTGGCGGTGAAGGAGGCAAGCGACCAGACCGTTGCTCCTTAGTCTATGCGCAACGATGTAAAGAAGCTTTTCCAGATGTCCCTATTGTTATGGGGGGCATCGAGGCCTCATTAAGACGTATAGCTCACTATGACTATTGGCAGGACAAGGTCAGACGCTCTATATTAATTGATGCAAAAGCTGACATCCTTCTCTATGGAAATGCTGAAAGAGCAATTGTGGAATTGTCACACCGCCTGGCCGCTGGTGAAAAGATCAGTGAGATGATGGATATTCGTGGAACAGCTTTTGTTCGCAGACATTCTGCTGTTGGTTTCTTAGAAGTAGACTCAACTCAAATTGATGAGCCAGGCGCAATTCCTCCCCCCATTAACCCCTACCTGATGCCTGATGAACAAGCAGCAGCTCAAGGTGAAACATGCGCCAAAAACGAAAGTACTCAGAAAGAAGCAGAGTTATTACCTCAAGATAAGGCCATAAAAACTTCACCAATTAAGATTCACCTTTCACCTAAACAGAAGTTAATCAGAGATCAAACAGTCATTCGCCTTCCGAGCTATGAAGCTGTTAAACGCGACCCTGTTCTCTATGCACATGCTAATCGTATATTGCATCTTGAAACCAACCCTGGTAATGCGCGAGCTTTAGTTCAACAGCATGGCGAAGGAGCATCTATAAGGGATGTTTGGCTAAATCCTCCTCCTATTCCGCTTTCAACTGAAGAGATGGATTATGTTTTTGATCAACCCTATTCAAGAGCACCACACCCAAGTTACGGGGATGCAAAAATACCCGCATGGGATATGATTCGCTTTTCTGTCAACATCATGAGAGGCTGCTTTGGGGGTTGCACATTTTGTTCTATTACGGAACATGAAGGCCGTATTATCCAAAATAGATCTTCTGATTCAATTATTAAAGAAATAGAAGATATTAGAGATAAGGTACCTGGGTTTACTGGAATTATTTCTGATCTTGGAGGCCCAACTGCCAATATGTACCGCATTGCCTGCAAATCTAAAGAAATTGAAGCGCACTGTAGAAAACCCTCTTGTGTTTATCCCGATGTTTGCCCTAATCTTAATACTGACCATACTCCTCTAATTCAGTTATATAGAAGAGCTCGAGCAATCAAAGGTGTTAAAAAGATTTTAATCAGTTCCGGTCTCAGGTATGACCTAGCGATCAAAGCACCTGCTTATATTAAAGAATTAGTCACCCATCACGTGGGCGGCTATTTAAAAATTGCTCCAGAACACACTGAGGGTGGCCCACTCTCAAAAATGATGAAGCCAGGTATTGGAAGCTATGATCGTTTTAAAGAGCTTTTTGATAAATATTCGAAGGAAGCTGGAAAAGAACAGTATCTAATCCCTTACTTCATTGCCGCTCATCCCGGGACAAGCGATGAAGACATGATGCATCTTGCTCTTTGGTTGAAGAAAAACAGTTTTAGAGCGGATCAAGTCCAAACTTTTTATCCATCTCCTATGGCAACAGCAACTGCCATGTATCACTCGAATAAAAATCCATTGCGTAAAGTCACTGCAACTAGTGAAACCGTTGATATTGTGCGCGGCGAAAAAAGACGACGCCTTCATAAAGCATTTTTACGCTATCATGACGCCAATAATTGGCCCTTATTAAGAGAAGCACTTAAAAAGATGGGACGCGCTGATTTAATTGGGAACGGCAAACATCACCTCATTCCAAACTATCAGCCTCAAACAGACGGAAGCTATCAAAGTGCTAGAAGAAAAAATTCATCTGGTGCAACGACCGGTATGTTGAGAACAAAAGCAGTCCATAATCCACGGGACTTCTCACAACCTGAAAAAGTTGTTCGAGGACGAATATTGACTCAACATACGGGTCTTCCGCCTCGGGGTCTAAAAACCAGTAAAAAAACTCGCGTTTAATTTCAAGATGTTCACAGTAATTCAAGATTATTTTGAAAAGTACCCTCATGAGTTTGAACTCTTATTTCCGAAATTAGAATTTATCAAAGAACTCCAAGATCCTTTTATAAGAAGTGCCTTGCCAGGGCATATCACCGCCAGCGGAATCGTTATTGAGCAACAACAAATTTTATTAATCAAGCATCGCTATATTGGTGAATGGTTCCAACCAGGTGGTCATGTAGATCCTGAGGAGATGCCCTTAGAAGCAGCTATTCGAGAAGTTCATGAGGAAACAGGTTGGCTCACAGAACTCAGAGGAATTAATCTTCCTATTGACATCGATGTTCACCTGATTCCAGCTAATCCCATTAAAAATGAAGCCGAACATTGGCATGTGGATTTTGCTTATCACCTAAAAGCTATCACCAAAGAGACAGCCTTAGATCCAGAGGATACTCAGTGGTTTGATATTCATACAATCCAAGCAACACGATTAGTTCGGGCCATCAAAAAATCATTAGAGATTTAAATCACACTTAAGCCACCCAGCAAAGCCCCAACTAATAGCATCCACAGAATATGGATTCTTGTTTTCCAAACAAGAATAATAGCGATAAATGCTACTGCATATGCCATGTTCACATGAGGAGACTCATGTTGTCCTGAAATGATTAGCCAACTTGATGCAAGAATCGCACCAATGACTATAGGAGCTAATCCTTGTTTAAAGCCCATGACATAGTAATTTTGACTATGCCTCTGTACCCATTTCGATGCTTGAAATGTTAACAATGAACTCGGCAAAAGAACACAAACCAAAATTAACATAAATCCAAAAATCGCCAAAGGATAAGGTGATTGTCCAATCGGAGTTGAGTTAATTCCTAAATTCCACCCCATCATCGATAAAACCATCACATTCGGTCCAGGTGATGCTTGTGCAAGTGCAATTGCTGATGCAAATTGTGAATCATTAATCCAATGTTCTGAGTCTACGAGGTAGCGATAAACATCAGGTAGCAATGTAACAGCTCCACCAATCGCTAGAAAAGAGAATCCTAAAAAATGAAGCCCAACAGATAGCCAGTCAACTGAAATTAACTCATTCATGGTTAACCTGTTTAATCAGTTGGAAGTATGTCAACACCATTGAAAGTAGGCCTAATGTCAATAACAAAATAACGAAAGAAATATGAAATACCACTATCCCTACAAAGCAAGCTACTGCAATCAGAATACATTTCCAGAACCCTAAAGGGTGTTTTTTTAATGCACTCGCCATTTTCAATACTGAACCAGCAATGAGACCTGAAGCGACTATGCCCATCCCTCTTAAGACCCCAATCACCACAACATTGTCATGAAAATGATTAAAGAATGCGGCAATCAGCATGAGTAAAACCATTGGGATCGAAAGCATTCCAGCTAATGAAACAATTGAGCCAATGATGCCGAAACATTTGCCTCCAAAAATGATGGCTAAATTAACGACATTGGGTCCCGGAAGAACTTGTGCAACGGACCAGTCCTCGATGAACTCTTGCAAAGTTAGCCATTTATGATTTTCGACAAACTCTCTTTGTGCTACAGGTAGCACGCCGCCAAAACCTTGCAAAGAGATCAAGCTAATAGCCCAATACAATTCCTTTAAAGTTTGAGGACCACTTGCTAATCGTGGAGATAGTCGTGACATAAATTGATAGAAAAAAAGAAATTATAAGGGTTGGTGGGGTAATCCCCCCATTAATAACTGAACTCAAAAGTAGAGTAGGTTAAGCAGCCATGGCCGGAATAACCAAATAATCTGAACTCCCCCACAGGGCACAAGAGGCATGAATTCCGACCGAATATACGCTTGCATCTTGATCTTGAAAGAACATGACATAACCTTGTCCTTTTGGAACCACACTTACCAAGCGCCACGAAAACCAAAGGACATATTAATATACGATTATCACCTGATGTTGTGGAACACTTTTAAATCAGCAGGATCTGGATGGCAAAGTAGGATTGATGCGGCTCTTCGTCAATATATTTTAGAGCATCCTTAATAGGATACTATAGGAAATATTTAATTATTGGGGTGGCTGATGGGGCTCGAACCCACGACAACAGGAATCACAATCCTGACTAATTGTTCAATAAATATATGGGGTTCCGGTTGATTTTCTGGAAAATAGTCACACCCTAAGTCATTGATTTATATAGGACACAAAATGGCTTTTTCCAAACTTTTCGAAATTTAAAAGACATTTCAAAACCGAGAAAATCATAATGAAATTCAGTATGTGTAAATTTTGCCCATACTGCCAAGGATAAGCTCTTCAATTTTTCAGGATAAAAATTGTCGTATTTTTTTAAAGTTAATTCAGATCAAATAAAGTATCTTAATAAACCCCACCAACCTCATAGGTTTTAGAATCTTAAGGATATAGCTAAAATATTGTTTTATATATACTTTATTATTTAAAAAATTTACAAAAATAAGACATTAGTGTCTTATTTTTGTATATAATATAAGCTTGGAAATATAAGGGAGTTACATATGGCTAAAGCAACAACCAAAGACCGAATATTGGCAAGCCTGCGCGGCACTAAGAGTAAAGTTTTTTTACGGGATGACTTCAATCGGTTTGGTACTTATCGCCAGGTCTGTCGCGTTGTCAAAGAACTATCCGATGATGGCAAGTTAATACGCCTTGGCTATGGCACATATGTTAAAGCCCACCCTTCTACCATCTCTGGCAAACCAGTTGCGGATGAAAGCCTCATCAATATAGGACTTGAGACGATGCAGAAATTGGGGGTGAAGGCAGATGTAGGTAAAGACTTACGAGCCCTCTTTCAAGGCGAAAGTACACAAGTACCCATGGTTCCCGTAGTGAATATTGGTAAATCTAGGGTAAGCAGGAAAATTGCTTTAGGAAATAGAAAACTAGTCTATGAAAAAAATTAGTGAAAGACAAAGGTTGCTAGTAATCGATCTAATTGCTGAGGAAGGGTTAAGCATTTCCGAATACGCCCTAGAAAAAGATTACATTGTTACCGATGCTCTTCAAGCAATATTTAGCCTACAGCACCCACAATTTGATTTTGTCTTTTGCGGAGGTACTTGCTTTTCAAAAGCGTATGGTGGTTTAGATCGAATTTCTGAAGATGTTGACATCAAGGTAATTCTCAAGCCAGGTGCAGTTCTCTCGAAATCAGAGTTGCGAGATGCATTAAGTAAATTAAAGCCAACTGTAATCTCAGCACTTGTTAAAGCAGGCTTTGATGAACAAGACATTAGCAAACAGGCTAGTGATGAAAATAAGTATCTTGTCTTTGACGCCAATTACGATACACACTTCATCAAAGCTAAAGAGATGCGCTCTAATATGAAATTAGAGCTTAATTACACGACTCTAGCCCTTGCTCCGCAAGATCAAACAATTGGACTTCTTCTTACGGGACTGTCCGATGGCAAGCCATACACATTCCAAACTAAATGCGTTGATTTACGTGAAGGTCTCATAGAAAAACTTATCTCATTTCCAAGAAGATTAGCTATGCATCTTGTTGATTCAAGTCGAGAGTTGGATAAAACGTTGGTACGACACTTATTTGATGTGCACCAAATTATAAAAGCTCACCCTGGTGTTTTGGATGAAACCCAGCTACTTCAAAACATTTTCATTGGGAAATTAAATCAAGATGCAAAAGATTTTGCTAATCAGCATCCTGAATTTTTAGTTGATCCAATGGGTGAACTTCGTAAGGCGATGCTGTTTGCCAAGGAAAATCCAATAATCTCAACTATGTATATAAACTTTATACGGGATATGGTTTACAGTTCAAACCCACCATCATTTGATGAGGCATTCCAAACTTTTAATCTGAACCTAGAAGGACTATTACCCAAAGGTAAATTAAAGTTCTCCGCAAATTAAAAAGATGAACTGATTATTGGGGTGGCTGATGGGGCTCGAACCCACGACAACAGGAATCACAATCCTGGACTCTACCGACTGAGCTACAGCCACCGTAGAATTAGTGATTTTACAACATGTTTGGACTATATCAAAGTGTAACGATAGATTATGGCCATATCATGATTTAAAAATCACACCTTAATTGCAAAACGCTTTTGTCTGCAGTAATTTAAGTGTTTAGAACACGATCTATTCAGTGTGAATCGCTGCTGCAAACCCACTCTTTTCGATTCCACTCGCCTAGACCTTCGTCAAAGACTAACCAAATTAAAAATGACTTTAAGCTAAAAGATATGGATTTCATTCAAATTCTCCTATAAAATTACTGTATATAAACATACTACTGTATAAATAAACAGTAATCAAGAGATTTTTTCTATATTTATGCTTTGTGTTGTCTAGATGGTAGGCTTTCTGATTCAGAGGGTCTCCAGAAGGAGATAGGAGCCATATTTTCAGGCTTATAACCAACACGATCTTGGTAAAGTCTACGTATTTCCTGTAAATCAAGGTCTTCCTGACCCGTTAAAATCAAAAATTGAGTTACACCCACTTCTTTTTTACCATAGTCTATAAAACCTAGTCCAATAGGGACCTGCGCACTCAATGCCAAGCGATAAAAACCACTTCGCCATCCAGGAGTCTTCTTTCTAGTCCCCTCTGGAGTAATGACTAACCACAGATAATCTGAGTCCTTCATTTCTTGAGATAGATCAGCAACATAGCCCTGTGGACTGTTTCTTATTACAGGACGTCCCCCAATATGGCGCATCCACAATCCTAAAAGTGGCAACTTAAACAAACTATCCTTGGCCAAATAACTTAGTTTTATACCCAGGGCCCATTTGGCCATGATCCCAATACAAAAATCCCAATTAGAGGTATGCGGGTATACAACTAAAACACCGTGCCTCGTCGGAAAACCATCAAATTTCACAGACCAACCAATTAATTTAAGCAAACCTACAGCAAAAGAATTTCTTTTAAACTGAACTGGCAATGCAGCAGCTTGAGGATTGTGTATATTGCTCATAGAAGAAAGTAATATGCCTTATTTTAATTTTAATGCGATAGGACTCAAAATGAAAAAGGCTCTTAAATTTCGATTGAAGCCCCTCTTCTCAAACACTTTTTTACAACACAGCAAATCATCCATCATTTTAATATCAACTATGGGGCTAACTCTGTTATTAGTTTCTTGCAATAAACAAGATTATTTAACTTGGAATTGCACCTCAGAAAAAAATCAACAAGATAAACTCAGCTTTATCTTAGAAGGATCAAAAATAAGATTAAAACAAGAGACCTTTAATTTCTGTGGAAGTCTTGGTTCAAATAGTTTTTTCGACGGCATATGTCCAGCTCTCCCAGAAAATGCTAGCATCACATTCAACATAAAAAAAGGATGGTTATCATTGAAAGATAATATCTATTTATGTGAATCATTGTAAAAAGGAGATCTAATGCTTGGTTTATTATCTTTACTCCGCTTTGCAGTTGGAGCCTTTGCCTCTTATTGGCTTTTTAAAAATTTAATAGCGCCCTATTTTGCAAAACATTTTCAACCTATAACCAAAAACAAAGCAATCATTGGCTCAATCATTGGTGGTGGGATATTTTTTCTTGCGCCACCCCTTTGGCTCATATTGGTTGCAGTGGTCTATGCCGTTTATTTTTTAAAGCCTTAACCAACATGGGAGTAACTATTTTATGAATGACTATATTCGGCAAGTGTTGATATCGGCTCATACCATTGCAATTGTTGGACTTTCTGATAAACCAAACCGCCCGTCATATCAAGTAGCACAATATCTTCAAGATCATGGCTATCGAATTGTTCCAGTCAATCCACTCGCTAATGAAATACTCGGGGAAAAGTCCTATCCAAAATTGTCAGATATTCCTTTCAAAGTAGATCTTGTTGATGTGTTTAGAAGGCCTGAAGAATGCCTCCAAGTAGCACAAGAGGCAATTGAAATCGAAGCCCAAGCATTATGGCTTCAATTAGGAATTTCAAATGAAGATGCTAAAGACCTTGCACTAAAACACCATATTCACTTTATAGAAAATATGTGCATCAAAATTGAGCACACCCACCTATGATTATTTCCATCCTTGCAACCAAACATCAGAGTTCTGCAGTTCACGCCACAATATTCTGTAATTACTTTTAGTCATCACAGCTTCAAGCTCTACCCACTCAGGAACTTCAAGTAGATTTTCTGGCTCAATGACCTTAATCACTAAGAAATGTTTCTCTTTGTTTTTTGGGAGCACAGAAGTCCACTTAGACAAGAGTAATTTTTTGGGATGTAATGGATTCACTATAATAGGATGTTAATTCAAGAAGCATAACATTATCCTAAGTTAGACTAGCTATGAGATATTTTATTAATTATAAATTTTTATCAGAAAACAGCTTTCTACATATGATCAATTGGTCCCTAATCATTTTTTCCATTCGTACTCTTCTAATTAGTACTCTTCTAATTAGTACTTTTCTAATCAGTACCTTTTCCATTAACGCCTTTTCCCAAGAAATCAAATCTACAAATGAAGTGAAATCTTACTTACCAAACTCCAAAGAAGTGGGCTCAGGTTTTTATTCCTTTATGGGCTTTAAAGTATATCAAGCTCATTATTTTGTTGAAGATGATGTTGGTATGGGAGGCTTTGCTTTAAGCTTAGACTATTTACGAGCAATTTCAAAAGAAGACTTAACTAAAGCAACAATAAAACAAATGTTAAGGATTGGAGCCAGTGAAGAACAAGCCAATACTTGGAAATCTCAATTAGAAAAAATTTTTCCTGATGTGGATAAAGGACAACGTATCACAGCTATTCATGTGCCTAAGACAGGAACTATTTTTATTCATGATGGAAAAATAATTGGAAAAATATTAAGCGATGAATTTTCTAGGTTATTTTTTGGCGTATGGTTTGATATAAAAACTTCTGCTCCAGAATTGCGAAGTTCATTATTAGCAGAACTTTGCCCCCCCATACTTATTTCCAGAACCTGTTCTAAATAAAGGACTAACCATCATGCCTACCCCATTACTGACTGAGACCGAGCGAAAAAAATTAATGCAGTCATTGCATGGTTGGGAATTACTATTTCACCGCGATGCCATTCAGAAAAATTTTTTGTTTGTCAATTTTGTGGGGGCATTTGATTTTATGAGCCAAGTTGCAAAAATAGCAGAACATCAAAACCATCACCCTGAATGGTTGAACGTTTGGAATAAAGTTGAGATTACCTTGTCAACTCACGATAGTGGAGGTCTTACTCAAAAAGATATTACCCTAGCTCAACAAATAGATTCAATATTTGTTGAGCTAACTACTAATCAGAATTCTTAGCTATTCTTAACTCTTCCAAAAAGTCACATATTAAATCCAAGCGTATTCTTGGGTTTTCGATGCCTAATAGATGGCCCTTTTGACCCGGGGTTAGCGGTAGTAACTCACTCCATCGATTAGCCACCCAACCACAATCATTCAGTAAGAATGGCTTGGTAATAGGGGCTTGATCTTCTCCAATTCCCTGCTTCTCAATAGAATTAATAACTTGAGTAAGAATTAATGCTGAATTTCTTAAATCCTCTGGAATGACTATAGATTTATCTTGCGCCATCATTTCAATATCAGCCATCCAAATACCATTTTTTTGTTTTTCACAATGCTGAGTAGTAAAACGCTCACCACCTACACATCGAATCATTAATAAATTAGGTTGAATTGACTCATAGTGAACAATTTTGGCTAAGGTGCCTATCTTTGCCAATGCAACTTTTTGCTCTGGCAAATTGATTTCACTTCCCTGTTCAAGTGAAACCACCCCAAAAGGTAGAGCATCTCTTACGCAAGTTTTAATCATCTCCAAATAACGCACTTCAAATATTTTAAGAAACAATACTCCCCCTGGAAATAATGTCGCCCCAAGTGGGAATAAAGGTATTGTCGTTATTGTGGTTTTATTGGTCATTTATTTATTCCGTCCAGTAAGATCTCTTTATCATGATCTGGTTATATAACTCCGTCGATAGTATATTTTCCAACCATTGATTTAATTTTTCTAATGCATTTTGATTAAATCTCTGTAAATCAACCATAGCAAATTGACGAATAAATGGAAAAATTGCGACATCAGCTAGTGTCAGTTGATCGCCTATTAAATACTTCTGATCCTGAAGGAGGAGCTCTAAGGGAAGAAGAAACTTCTCAAGTGCTTCGTTAAAGTTTTCATTCTGACTATGAAGCGGATAACGCTGTGGATATTTATATTGGTCTAGTAAGGGTTTGAACTGTGTGTCATTTTTATTAATGATACTTTTAGTCCATACCTGCTGCTGCGATCCTTCCAGAGGTAACCATTGATTAGAATCACTTTGGTTAAGAACCCACATCATAATATCTAAGCTTTCTTCAATTACTTTTCCTTGAGGAGTTATTAAAACAGGTACAGTAGCTTTTGGGGATAATCTGGTAAATGTATTTGGTTTATCACTTAATTTGATTTCACGAATCTCACAATCAATTTTCTCGGCTTCCAGAGCCATTCTTGCCCTCATTGCATATGGACAACGTCGATATGAATACAAAACAGTTCTACTTATTGTCATATCACACTGGCTCTCACAATTTTTATCATCCTAATTTACCTGCTCAAGCGATTATTTGCGAATAATTTCATGAATAACTCTTATTTTAGAGCCTGAAAATTCATCTAAACTGCCAACTATTATAGAAATTAAGACTAAAAATTATATTTGCATCTGTAAGTTAATATTTTTAGTTCACTTAATGCGGTAACAGATTGAAGTCAAAGTAAAATTAAAAAATCCTTTATTTTAATTATGGCTAGAGTCAATTTATTTTAAAAATAATTAAAAAAAACACTTAAGTATTCTTAAACTCTGCCGTAAGAAGAATTACCTCGAAAATGTTTGTTTTAAAAAAACAACACTGTCTTGTAATTTCGAGCGTTGCTTAACACATAAATTGTTTCAGTTAAGTACTTTTTTGCACCATACCTGTGTTTTTAAGGGTAAGAAGTGCTGATCTTCTATGAATAAACATTATTGTTTTTAATAAATTTTCTTTTTTTAAAATATTTATTAAATCAAATAAAGACTTCGATAAAAAAACCCATTAATGTTTGCTTAACCGAGAAGTTAGAAGTTAAAAGTTAAAGCATCTTATTGAACTTTTGGAATCTTAAAAAAGTTAAATGTTTTAATTTTTATATTTTTAATTTTAGTGGTTTTTTAATTTTAACCCTATATGAGAGTGAAAAATGAACTTAATCGACGCTAAACAAGAAGAAATCATGATGGAAATTCGTGAAGCCAATCTTAGTTACCTTATGCTAGCTCAGCAAATGATTCGCGCTGACAAGGCCTCAGCTATTTTCCGTTTAGGAGTTAGTCAAGATATCGCAAATTTAATTGAAGAACTCAGTAATGCTCAATTGATCCGCTTAGCTGGTTCAAACATGATGGTTACTCGCTTTAGATTTGATGATGTGGCAATCCTAGGGATGTTGACAAGCCATAATAAGTGCCATTCACAATCTATCGCACACAGCTCAATTTTGATGTCTGGTCAACCGGTAGAAGCTATTTCATAATGTAACTGGAGTTTTGTGAAACCCAAGAGCGTCGTCAACGAGGCCGAGCAACTACAACTGGCAATCAAGTTAATAAAACTTGGGGCTAGATTACAACTTTTAGAAGCCCAAACAGACCTCTCAAGAGAAAAATTAACGAAGCTTTATAAAGAAATTACAGGTGAATCTCCACCAAAAGGTATGTTACCTTTTTCAACAGATTGGTTCCTAACCTGGCTTCCAAATATTCATTCATCTTTGTTTATGAATATTTACCACTTTTTAAAAGAAAATACAGAAGTTCGAGGAATAGATGCGCTTATAAAATCCTATGAACTTTATCTCGAGCAATCATACAGTCTTGCACAAACAGAAGATTCGCCATCAAGTACTGAGCCAGTCTTAAGTATTGTTAGAGCATGGACGCTAGTGCGTTTTATGGAAACCAAACTCCTTAAAATGCATCCTTGTAAGAACTGTAAGGGAAACTTTGTGGTGAACCAATATGATTTACACCAAAATTATTTGTGTAATTTATGTCATATTCCTTCACGCGCTGGCAAGTATCAAAAGGTTAAACCCGCCCTCTCCAAGGGAATCGATACTAAATCAGATTGAGTTAATACGATGAATAGCTGTCTCTCTCCTAAAATCTCCCGCCCTATAATGAACTTCCTGTCAACATCACTTAATCGTAAATTTTGGTCTCACCCATCTTTCCAAGGTTTTTTGATTCAGGGCTTTGTGTTTACTTTGAATGTCATTATTATTTTTAATCTCCCATTATTTAAAAACTTAAGTCGAGATACATTAGTTATTCAATTTTTTGCTGTTCAAGCTGTTTTTTCAGCTGCTATTGCAATGTATTTCCAACCCAAGTGGTGGATCGTCATTCATTTTATTTTTCCTCTATGTGTGTTAACTTTTACAATTTTTCAATTACCTAGCTTTATTTATTTTCTTTGCTTGGTATTAACCGTTGGTGTTTATTGGTCAACTTTCAAAAGTCGTGTCCCCTATTACCCATCTTTTTCTGATGTGTGGCTAAAAGCCATAGACCTTATCCCAAATGATCAACCCTTTCGAGTATTAGAAATTGGAAGTGGACTCGGGGGATTTAGTTTTAAAGTCGCTAAACTCAGACCTTTAATTGACGTGACCGGTATCGAGATAGCTCCTATTCCTTGGGCTATCTCCAAGTTAATTTCCTATTTGAAGCCTACCTCAGCAAGGCTAACCCTGGGAAATTATGATAATTTAAATTTTGCACACTATGACCTGATATATGCTTATTTATCTCCCGAAGCAATGCCTCAGTTATGGAAAAAGGCCTGCAAAGAAATGCGCTCCAATTCATTTTTATTTAGTCATGAATTTCTAGTGCCCAATGTCAAAGCAGATTCAATCATTAATTATGCTAAAAATAAAACCTCAAGTTATGTTTATATTATTCATAATTAAAAACAGTGCGCTTATTCATAAACTCATGTTAAAACTATGTTAATTTTTATCTTACATCTAAAGCCTCATCCCTCAATCGCATCAAGCAGTTAATAATGCATTTTTAATAAAAGGAACTATTGTGTTTGTAATTATTGGATATGTAATTGTTTGCGTCTGTATTTTCGGAGGCTTTGCTATGGCTGGGGGGCACTTGGCTGCCCTGTTCCAACCTATTGAACTCCTAATGATCGGAGGTGGAGCTGTAGGTGCTTTCTTAGTTGGAAATGACATGAAAGCGATTAAAGCTACCTTAAAGTGTTTTCCTTCCCTTTTTAAAGGCTCCAAATACAACAAGAAACTCTATCTTGATTTATTAGCTTTTATGTTTGAAGTGCTATCAAAAATCAGAAAAGATGGTTTGATGGCAATCGAAAAAGAAATAGAAGAACCTGAAGAAAGTCCACTCTTCCAAAAGTATCCTACCTTACTAGCCAATCACCATCTTATCGAATTTATTTGTGATTATTTACGCCTTATGCTCACTGGAAATATGGATGCATTTCAAATCGAAAATCTCATGGATAACGAAATTGAAACCCATCATGAAGAAGGTCATGTCCCAGCGCACTGCATTGCAAAGATCGGTGATGGTCTTCCTGCCTTCGGTATCGTTGCAGCGGTGATGGGTGTGGTACATACAATGGAGTCAGTCGGCATTCCTCCAGCCGAACTAGGGCTATTAATTGCACATGCCTTAGTAGGTACCTTCTTGGGAATTCTGTTGGCCTATGGTTTTGTCGGGCCATTATCTGGTCTTGCAGAACAAAAACTAGCAGAGTCTACAAAAATATTCCAAACAACTAAAGTAATTCTTTTAGCAAGTTTAAATGGCTACGCTCCAACAGTCGCTATTGAATTTGGCAGAAAAGTTCTTTATTCAACAGAGCGCCCAGGATTTATGGAACTCGAAGAACACATTAAATCAACAAAATCTAAATAAAGAGATAAGGTAAACCATGGCTGAAGGTAGCCCTACAATAGTTGTAAAAAAAATCAAGAAAGTGTCCGGCGGAGCACACGGAGGAGCATGGAAAATTGCTTATGCCGACTTTGTAACCGCAATGATGGCCTTCTTTTTATTGATGTGGCTTCTTGGATCATCAACCCAAGGTGTTCTCGATGGTATTGCAGAGTATTTTCAAACACCATTAAAGGTGGCTATGGCCGGCGGAAACGGTGCTGGAGGATCTGATTCAATACTAGAGGGTGGCGGAAAAGATTTAACTAAAAATGCTGGTCAAATCAACATGAATGATGAAAATTTGACAAAAAAAACTAACGTGAACGCGACAAAAAAAGAGCAAATGCGTAAAGAACTTGAGGCATTAAAACAACTTCAAGGAAAAGTAACTAGCTCAATGGAGTCAAATCCTAAATTTAACCAGTATAAAAGTCAAATTAAAATGGATTTAAGCCAAGATGGGCTAAAAATTCAAATTGTTGATGAACAAAATCGCCCTATGTTTGACAACGCCCGAGCTGAATTAAAGCCTTATGCAAAAGATATCTTGCGTGAAATTGGCAAGCTACTCAATGATTTGCCAAATAAAATCGCCTTATCAGGTCACACTGACAGAACTCCCTATGCATCTGGCGAAAAAGGTTACAGTAACTGGGAGCTATCTGCTGATCGAGCGAATGCCTCTCGCCGTGAACTGATTAATGGAGGACTGCTAGAAGATAAAATCATTCAAGTTGTTGGCCTTGCTTCCGCAGTTTTATACAATAAAGAAAACCCTTTAGACCCTATTAATCGACGAATAAGTATTATCGTCATGAATAAATCTGCTGAAGAACGCATCACACAAGATGGCAAAATTGCAGAAGTACAAAATGCAACCGATGCTGGAAAAGCACTGGATGATAGTTCTAAGAAATAGAAGTTTATTGAATGCAAAAAAACCTGCCTTAAAAAAGTAGATAAGCTCTGAATAAAAGAGGGTTTTCACCCTCTTATTCTTCGAATTCAAAATAGCCCACGAGAAGGAAAATAACCCTAATTAGATTTTTCTTATATTAGGGAAAAAAGTGGCTGAAGATAGCGATTTAGAAAAGACCGAAGCCGCCACAGGGCAACGGTTAGAGAAGGCTCGTGAGAGAGGAGATATCCCTCGCTCAAGAGAACTCAACACTTGTGCTCTTTTATTTTCGGCTGGTATATCACTCTGGTTAATGGGTAGAGATTTTAACCATGCTCTTGAAATCACATTAACCACCAGTTTGAAGTTCGATAGGGAACTAGCGTACAACGCACCTCTTCTCTTAAATCACATGACGGAACAAGTTATCAATTTATTGATTGTCTTTAGTCCTTTTGTTTTTATCCTAACACTAGTCGCTTTAGCATCTCCTATTCTTGTTGGAGGGTGGGTCTTTAGTATGGAATCAATCACCCCAAGTTTTGAAAAACTTAACCCAATGACTGGTATCGCTAGGATGTTTTCTAAAACATCCTTAATCGAACTTGTTAAAGCTATTCTAAAAGCTGCGTTAGTAGGAATAGCAGGATATTTTGTTATTGCATCAGATTTTTCAACCTTGATGCACACAACTACAGTCCCATTGCCAATAGGTATAGAAACTCTCGAAAGTTTATTAATTCGAGGCTTTTTATTGACGACCGGGGTTTTAGTGGTTATAGCTGCAATTGATGTCCCACTTCAACTTTATCAATACGCAGAAAAGTTAAAGATGACGAAGCAAGAAATTCGGGATGAAAACAAAGAGTCTAATGGTAACCCCGAAATAAAAAGTCGTATTCGTCAACAACAAATTGAGATGGCTAGACGTCGCATGATGACTCAAATTCCATTTGCTGATGTTGTGATAACTAACCCAACTCATTATGCAGTTGCCCTTCAATACTCAGCTGACAGTATGGGCGCCCCTAAACTACTTGCCAAGGGGACTGATGCCGTAGCTCTTAGAATTCGTGAAATTGCTGGAGACCATAAGGTCATGACTTTGGAGTCCCCTAAATTAGCTAGAGCAATTTATGCAAATACAGAAATAGATGATGAGATTCCATCTGCCCTCTATCTGGCTGTTGCTGAAATCTTGGCCTACGTCTTTGAAGTTAAAAACTTTTCCAGTCAATCTAAAAGTTATCCTAATCAACCAACAGATCTTGATATCCCTGATGAGCTCGATCCTCATTTTGTAAAACCTGAATTGAGTATTGCAATATGAATGGATTAAAACTACCCGCTTGGCTTGCAGGCTTTAATACAAAGTCTGTCGCTGGGCCAGTAATCATCATCATGCTTTTAGCTATGATGGTATTACCATTGCCAGCAATCGTCTTAGATGTTTTGTTTACTTTTAATATAGCTCTGTCGATTATGGTTTTGTTAATAGGTATTCAAACTACCAAACCTTTAGACTTTTTGGCCTTTCCTACTGTCTTACTCGTAACAACTATGCTTCGTCTATCACTCAACGTAGCATCAACCCGCGTCGTATTAACAGAAGGTCATAATGGCCCAGCAGCAGCAGGTAAGGTTATCGAATCATTCGGACACTTTTTGATCGGCGGGAACTACACAGTTGGTATTGTGGTCTTTGTCATCTTAACCATCATTAACTTTACTGTTGTTACTAAAGGTGCCGGTCGTATTGCTGAAGTTGGCGCAAGATTTACTTTGGATGCGATGCCTGGTAAACAAATGGCTATTGATGCTGATCTTAATGCTGGCTTGATCGTTGAAGAAGAAGCGCGCCGTCGCCGTAAAGAAATCGCTCAAGAGGCGGAGTTTCACGGTGCGATGGATGGCGCAAGTAAATATGTACGTGGTGATGCATCAGCTGGTATTTTAGTGATTATCATTAATATTGTTGGTGGACTGGTGGTTGGTGTTATTCAACATGATCTATCTTTTTCTGAAGCAATCAAAAACTACACGCTCTTAGCCATTGGCGACGGTTTAGTTGCCCAGTTACCTTCCCTCATTATTTCTATTGCAGCCGGTGTGGTCGTTTCTCGCGTTGCTAATAGTCAAGATCTTGGATCACAATTATTTAACCAACTTTTCGCTAATCCAAAAGTTCTTTATATTACTTCCTTTATTGTTGGCAGCATGGGATTGATTCCAGGTATGCCACACTTTGCATTTATTTTGCTAGCAATTTTCCTCTCAGGTATTGCATATTTAACTGAATCTAAATCTAAGAAAGAGGCACAAATTCTTGCGCAAGAATCTCCTGGCACTCTAGATGAGGGTATTGATGCAACTTGGCATGATGTGATGCCAATGGACACATTGAGCCTTGAAGTGGGTTATCGTTTAGTCCCTCTAGTGGACATTAGTAAAGGTGGAGAACTCTTAAAGCGTATTAAAAGCTTACGCAAAAAATTCACACAAGATGTTGGATTTTTAGTTCCATCTATACACATTAGAGATAATTTAGAGTTAAAACCTTTTGGATACCGTATTAAGCTTAAAGGTGTTGAAGTTGCTCTTGGTGAAGCTCAACAAGGCCAACTTCTCGCAATAAATCCCGGACACGTCACGGGTGAATTGGCTGGTGTCGCAACTAAAGACCCTGCATTTGGACTGCCCGCTGTTTGGATTGATCAAAATATGCGCGATCAAGCTCAAACTTTTGGATATACCGTTGTAGATGCTAGTACTGTTGTTGCAACTCACCTTAATCATGTGATTGGAATGCATGCTGCGGAACTATTGGGTAGACAAGAAGTTCATCAGTTAATGGATATTTTGAGTAAAAATGCACCTAAACTGGTTGAGGATTTCATTCCGAAAACTTTACCCTTATCCGTATTACAAAAAGTACTGCAAAACTTACTCAGTGAGGGAGTGCCAATTCGTGACATGCATACCATCGTTGAAACGTTATCTGAATATGCCTCTCAGACTCAAGATCCAGGTGATTTAACAGCGCGAGTTCGAGTACGTTTGGGGCGTTTAATTACTCAACAACTATTCCCAGATTCAAATGAGATGGGTGTCATTTCTTTAGACAATAGTCTTGAGCGTTTATTAACACAAGCAATACAGGGCTCGGGGGATTCCTCATCGATTGAACCGGGATTAGCGCAAACCCTTGCCCGTCAAGCTGAGGCTGCCACTAAGAAACAAGAAGAAATGGGCTTAACTCCAGTCCTTATCGTCTCTGCACAACTCAGAGCTACCTTGGCTAAATTTTTACGTCGCGTAACACCTAATCTACGCGTTTTATCACATGAAGAATTACCAGATTCTCGAACTATTCGAGTGACTAACTTAATTGGAGGTTCAGTATGACCATCAAACGCTTTGTAGCAAGCACATCCCGAGAGACTCTGAATATGGTTCGTAATGAGCTAGGGTCAGATGCAACTATTATTTCTAATCGCATGATTGATGGGATGAATGAAATTCTAGCAATTGCAGGCGAAGAGATGAATGAAATGATCTTTAATCCTAATCAAGCTAAAACAACTACAGCAACAAACTCAAATGCCCCTCCTCAAAATATAACAAGCTCCGATAGAATTGCACCACAACTCAAGCCGCAAAGCTCGCCTTCAAGAATGGCAAACTTGACCTCGCCTGCACAAAGCTTTGAACAATCACTACAAGCTAAAAAAACTTTAAAAACAAAAGCATCTCACGATATACCAGGAGTTAGTAATCTTCAAATACCTTCATCAGCAAAGTCTACAACTATACAAACCTCAGCAGTCCAAGATCAAATGATGAAACTATTTATGAGTGAGATTCGTCAAATGCGCAAAGCAATTGAATCACAACTTGACGATATTGCTTGGAATAATACCCAAGTTAGAGAGCCAGCTAAAAAGGAATTACTCGATACTTTAATTGCTGCAGGCTTTGATCTCCAATTTGCTAAAAATATGGCTGAAATGCTTCCAGATGAAACACAAAGTGATGAAATTCTTTCTTGGGCAATGAATCTTATTTCTCACAACCTGAAATCAGTTTCTATTGAATCTGAAATTATTGAACAGGGTGGTGTATTTGCGCTCATTGGTCCAACCGGAGTTGGAAAAACAACAACGATTGCGAAGATGGCAGCTCGGTTTGTTATGAAACACGGCACTGAGAAATTAGCTTTGATCACTACGGACGCTTATCGTATTGGAGGCTATGAGCAACTAAGGATTTACGGAAAAATCCTGGGTGTCATGATTCATGTTGTAAGAGATGAGGCTGATCTAGCCTTAGCGTTAAAAGAATTAAAAAATAAACATACTATTTTGATCGATACCGTTGGCCTTAGCCAAAGAGACCGCCGTGTAAAAGAACAAATTAGTATGTTGTTTAATTCACATCAACCGATCAAAAAATTACTATGCTTAAACTCCACAAACTCGTTTGAAACTCTTCAAGAAGTGGCACAAATCTATCGCTCTCAAAAACTCGATGGCTGTGTGATTACGAAAACTGATGAGGCAGTTTCATTAGGAGCTGTGATGAGTATTGTGCTACAAAACAGGTTAAAAGTGTTTTATATGACGTGTGGACAACGTGTTCCAGAGGATATTCAACTTGTGAATAAAGCTCGGTTAATGAACCAAATTTTTGATCAGGCAAATAAAAAACAATCGATTGAAGATACAGATGAAAATGAGCTTTTTAATCTTGTAAACAATCAAAATTTTGCAGCTTTTGATTACAAGATTGCTCAACATGTCTAAGTTAAATGGAGATCAAGCCGAAGGATTGCGTCGAATTATGACGCAATCAAAGAGCACGTTTTACTCTTTTATCTCCGCCTCCACCGCTAAAGATGATGGAATAGTATGCAACCTTCTTGCTAAAGAAGCAGAGCGCGAAGGTGTTCAAGATTTTATTATTTATGACCAAATTAAGTCTAGACAAGAATTTAATATCAGCATCCACCAACAATCCTTGCTGATTAACCAAATGCTTCACTCGAGTGAGGTTCTTCTCACTAAATCTAATCTAAAGACCTACTGTGAACTGCCCCCTAATATATTGGACCAAACCAAGCTATTGATTTATTTAAATAATAATCCAACATCAATTAAAACCGCTTACCAAGCTATTAAAAAAATTCAAACTATTAATAAACTTCATACTGTCAAACTTCTCATAAAAGCTGACGATGAGAGATTGGCTAAAACAATTTATAACAATATTGCCAAGTTAGTCCATGATTTTGAAAATATTGATCTTGCTTTTGCCGGATTTATCTCAACTGATGATGAAATAAACCTTTCGATTTCTTTTAAACGTCGTTCGGATATCACCAAAACGACTACCTCATTTTTAACTCCCCTACCCAATACAACTTCTTCAATTCAGAAGAAAGTTGCCAGGTCTCGCACTTTACTTAGAAATCCTTCGTATGCATAAGGTCTAATTCAATGTACACCACCACAGGGAAGATTGATCAAAAAGAGGACCTAATAAAGCAATATGCTGATCTAGTCAAGCGAATGGCTCACCAAATTAAAGCAAAGTTACCGGCCAATGTGGAAGTTGATGACTTAATTCAAGCTGGAATGATCGGTTTACTAGATGCAGCAGGACGTTATCAAGAAAATCAAGGCGCTCAATTTAAGACCTATGCATCGCAACGTATTCATGGAGCCATTATGGATGAGTTGCGAAGTGCAGATTGGCTTCCTAGAAGTGTTAGAAAACAAATGCGAGATGTGGAAAAAGCCATCCATTTCTTAGAGCAACGACTCGGACGAGCGCCAACTGAAGCTGAGGTTGCAAAAAAAATGAAATTAGATATCTCTGATTATTATCAAATGTTGACAGACTGTAGTGGACACCGTTTAATTTATTTTGAAGATTTTCAAGAGACTGGAGATGCCGATCATTTTTTAGATCGTCATTTATTAGATAAAGATACAGATGTAATTCAGCAACTTCTTAGTGCAGGCTTTAAAGATGCATTGGTTGCTGCTATTGAATCATTGCCTGAAAGAGAAAAAACTCTAATGGGACTATACTATGAGCAAGAACTTAACCTTAAAGAAATTGGCGCGATTCTAAATGTTTCGGAATCGCGAATTTCTCAATTGCATAGTCAGGCAGTTGCTAGACTACGCGCCACACTGAAGGAACAACTATGGACTGGGCCAGCATAGGCGGAATTTTCCTTGCTTTTTTTGGAATTTTCCTCGCACAAACACTTGAGGGAGGAAGATTTTCTTCCTTAGTACAACCTGCGGCTTTTTGTATTGTTTTTCTTGGTACCTGTGGCGCAGTAATGATTCAAAATAAAATGTCTGGCTTTATAAATGCCATCAAAAGACTAAAATGGGTTTTTTTAAAGCCAATTGACGATTTAGAATCACTTTCAGATAAATTCCAAACTTGGGGCTCTCTCGTTAAAAGAAGCGGAGCTTTAAGTCTAGAACAATTTATGGATGTTGAAACTGACCCTTTTATTAAAAAAGGTCTACGACTAGTTGTTGATGGCACCCCCGCAGAAGCAATTAAACAAATTTTCGAAACCGAACTTCACCATTTTGAAAGTGATCAAAAAAGTGCCATCAAAGTTTGGGAAGCGGCAGGGGGCTATGCTCCTACCTTAGGAATTCTAGGTGCCGTATTAGGGCTAATTCATGTGATGGAAAACCTATCTGACCCCTCTAAACTAGGTCCTGGTATTGCTGTTGCATTCGTTGCGACCGTTTATGGTGTAGGACTAGCGAATATTATTTGCCTACCGTTTGCAAATAAATTAAAAATTGTTACCCAAACTTATGTAAAACGCTACGAAATGGTCATGGATGCATTGGTTTCGATCGCAAATGGTGAGCAATCACTTCTAACTGAGGAGCGCATTTCTGGCTATTTGTCACACAAAAGCACATCAGGAGGAAAAGCATAGTGTCAGAAGAAGCTGAAGAAAATGCTGAACGTTGGTTAATCTCTTATGCAGACTTTATTACTCTATTGTTTGCGTTTTTTGTCGTACTCTATTCAAGTTCAAGTTTAAATATCAGCAAATTTAAAGCAGTTTCTAATTCAATTAATGATGCATTTGATCCTGCAGATTTATCTGAAGAGACTGCTGCTGCCATGCGAGCACTGCAAGGTCCAGAATTTAAGAGTGTAAACCGTATCGTTGAACCTATTGAAATCAGCCGACTCAAAGATCGAATGATGGCTTTAAAACATGCCAAAATGAACAAAACTGAGAAGAATCTCAATCAGTCTTTAGATAGTCTTATTAGTAGTGGCAAGATATCCATCACTCAAACGGGCAAAGGTGTCAGAATGGATATTAGTGACAGTATTCTTTTTGATACAGGTTCGGCAACCTTAAATAGTGCGGAAGCGCAAAGTGCACTTAAAGAAATCGCTAAAAGCCTCATAACTTCCGGACAGTCCTTAGAAATTGAAGGACATACAGACAATGTGCCTATTAAAAAATCAATGTTTGCTAATAACTGGGATCTATCAGCACTCAGGGCAACTGCTGTGCTTAATGTTTTTTCTGAAGCGGGGTTTCCTGAAGAGCACTTAAGTGCAATTGGTTATGGCTCTTCACGTCCAATCGCTTCAAATGACACCCCAGAAGGAAAAGCTAAAAATCGCCGCGTATCTATTTTGATTTTATTAGATCAGAATTAAAAAGGAGAGAAGTTACTCTCTCCTTTCATCTAACTTCACTAATTACTCATTACAAATTAATTTCTTCTTATCTGAAGAGGGATAACAATGCTGATTGTTCAGTATTTAACTGACTAACCAAGTAATAATCAATAGTTTGCTGATTATTTAACGCTGTTAACTGAGCTTGAAGCGCTGCTTGATCTGGCTTTTGAATCGCATCAACTGAAGATTGAATACTTGTAGCTAAAGATGTATCCGTTGTTTGCAATGCGGTTAGTCCAGATGCACTTGCAGTAATAGAGGATTGCGCAGCAGATAATCCATTTAATGCTGAACCTAAGGCGCTAATTGCTTCTGCCGCACCGATATTAAACACCCCAGTAAAGGTGGTAGATGCCAAGTAATAGGCATTAGTTGATGCAAGTGCGATTGATCCGGTAGCTGAAATATTGAGCAGAGCTAAAGCTGAGGTTAATGAACCGATACTCACACCAGAAATAGTGGTCGATGAGCTGCTTGTGTAATCTAAACCACTTTGAATCAAAATGGAGCCAGAAGTTAATAAGTTCGTACCATTAACAGCTGCGCTTGATGAAAGGTTAGTAATTTGGGTCGTTAGCGCCCTAAATGAAGTCTGAAGTGCCGCTAAATCTATAGATGAAGCAGTAGAACTATTTGCTTTCGCAGCCAACCCTTGAAGCTGTTGAATAATCGCAGACATCTGCGAAAGAGCAGTCTGAGATACAGTCAGAACATTACTTGCTTGAGTAAGGTTGGCAACTGCAGCGTTATACCCAGCAACTTGAGCTCCTAACCTAGTCACAATACCTTGTGAGCCTGGATCTAGTGTCTTTTGATTATTAGCTAATTGTGTTTGAGTTTGACTAATCGAATTTTGAGCCGAATTGATCGAACTTGTTAAAACTGATGTTAAATTACTTAAACCCATAATGACCTCCTGTTAAATTGATTAAATAGAACCTTGTACTTTACGTATGGTTCCAGCTAGCTTGTTTGCATACTGCGGGTCTGTTGCATAACCTGATTGTTGAAGTGCTTGAGTATATTTATTAACGTCATGAACATTTGCAACAACATTTTGATACCTGGGATTACTCTTAATTAAGTTTGCAAAATCTTTAAAAGATTCTGCATAAGAGTCATAAGCTCTAAATTTTTCTACTAAGGTCTGTTTAGTACCGTTAATGAATTCGGTCGTCACAGTACTTGCAACTTTACCTTTCCAATCTCCCGTTGCCTTGATGCCAAATAAATTCTTACTAGGAGAGCCATCAGGCATCTTAATTTCATTTTTTCCCCAGCCAGTCTCTAGAGCTGCCTGTCCAATCATAAAGTTGGCCGGCAATCCTGTTAATTTACTAACCTCTTGAGCATGTGATGACATCCTGGTAATAAATTGAGTCGCACTGTCCTTAATTGAGCTAGTTGCATTTACTGCATAAGCTTCAGCGGACGACTTGATTTGATTAAATTTATCAACCACTTTATTAGTAATATTATTTGAAGGGAATGTTCCAGAAATTGAATTTGATCCTGTAGGATTACTTAAAGATTCAGGAGTAATCCCCTGAGCTTTTAAGAGTTGCTTAGCAAGCAAGTCACCTAAACCAATACCTCTCTGAGATAAGTTTTGACTTAATTGCTGATCAAGCATACTTGTATATGTTTTCGTTTGATCACTATCGAGCATGCCATCTTTAGGAGTTGCTTCACGCATTGATTTCAAAAGCATATTCATAAAAAGGGCCTCAAACTGTTTTGCAGCTTGCTTAATACCTTCTGGAGTATTTTGTTTAGCAGATGCCTTTAAATTTCCTAATGCCTTTGGATCAAAGGCTAATTGACCATCCATGGAGGAAAGACCGCTAAGTCCATTGGTTAGATTAGAGTTCACCGTATTAGCCATAGTTAGATTACCTCTAGATCTGCATGTAAGGCGCCTGCAGCCTTAATCGCTTGTAATATTGCCAACAAGTCTTGAGGGGTCGCTCCAATCGCGTTTAAAGCACTAACTACATCGGTCAGGGAAGTTCCTTTTCCTAGTTGGATCACATTTCCAGGTTCTTTATTGATTTCGATGGCTGATACTTTTGTTGATACTGTGGTGCCATTTGAAAATGCACCAGGCTGACTAATGACAGGCGCCGTATTAATAACAACGCTTAAGTTCCCATGAGAAACAGCGCAGTTCTCAAGTAGTACGTTTTCATTAAGAACAACAGAACCTGTTCGTGCATTCAGTATGACCTTTGCAATCCCTTTGGCAGGCGTAACTTCAATGGATTCAAGTTCAGCTAAAAAGGCAACGCGTTTTCCATCGGCATTATTTGGCCTAACTGAAATGACACGTGCATCTTGTGCCATTGCAATCCCATTTCCAAATTTACTATTGATAGCATTAACAACCTTAGCAGCCGTAGAGAAATCAGTTAACTTTAACTCTAAATTGATCACGTCCATTTGAGCAATGTTAAATGGCACTGTTCTTTCTACAGTTGCGCCAGCTGAAATTCTTCCAACACTTAATTGATTGACTTGCGTTGATGACCCGCTGGCTGAAGCTCCTGCTCCAGCAACAACTAAATTACCTTGGGCCAATGCATAGACTTGACCATCAGCACCTTTTAGTGGAGTCATCAACAAAGTCCCGCCTCTTAAACTTTTAGCATTGGCCATAGACGACACAGTAATATCTAAATTTTGACCGACTTGAGCAAAAGCTGGCAAATCTGTAGTTACCATGACAGCAGCAATATTTTTCATTTGAATTTGTGTCAAATTGGTATCTGGCGGTAATTTAACTCCCATTTGCTGAAGCATACTAATCGTCGTTTGTGTAGTGAAGGGCACTTGAGTCGTTTGATCTCCTGTACCGTCCAAACCAACCACTAAGCCGTAACCTATCAACTGGTTATTTCGAACACCTTGAATCGTTGCTAAGTCTTTTAACCTATCAGCACTTGCTTGATTTATAGTCATTAAGCAAGTTACTAACAATGAGGAAACTTTTAGTATTTGAAATATTAATTTTAGAATATTGTTCATGATAAATATCCTAAAATGGAGAAATGCTGTAGAAAAAACGCGTTAACGTAGAAGCAATATTAGCCATATCTAAAGTTGCATTGGTCCGATACTCAACTCGTGCATCTGAAACCGTATTCGAAGACACATTATTTCCTGTAGCAATCATATCGGGATTAACAACTCCCGAAAATCTAACAAATTCAATACCCATATCTGAAGCAACTTGTTTTTCTCCAGAAACGACCAAATGGCCATTAGGTCTAACATCAATCACAGATACGGTGATATATCCATTAAATGTATTTGAAACAGTATTTGATGCCGCTGTATCATTCTTATTTGCGTTGCTAATGTTAAATGATGGGTCAAACGTGTTTCCACTAATTCCAGCAAAAGAACTTGAAGCTGATCCTTTTTTACTAGTTGAGCCCGCCCCACTCTTACTAGCTGCTGTATTTTCAACAATGTTAATTGTGAGTGTATCCCCAACGAGAGAAGCTCTTCTGCCGTCAAACATAGAACGATAACCTGTCGAGCTATATATAGAACCAAGATTATTTCTTTGAATCATTGGTGGAACTGCACTAACTGAAGCTGGATCTGGTTTATTTATGATGGTGCTTGGAATTACTGAGCACGCACTAACAATAACTGCAATAAACACACTGCCCATCTTGATGAAGTTAGTCTCCATTCTCGTACTTGATAGAGTTTTATAAAAAGAAGATAAGAAATTTTTCATGATTTTTAATCTTTAACTAACAATTAACCGCCAACCTGAGATAACTTTTGAAGCATTTGATCTGATGTTGTAACTGCTTTACTGTTCATTTCATAAGCACGCTGTGTTTGAATCATATTGACCATCTCTTCAACCACATTGACGTTAGATGTTTCTACGAAACCTTGCTGAATAGTTCCAGCACCATTAACACCGGGCGCAGATGTCACAGGATTACCAGCAACAGAAGTTGCTGAGTAAAGGTTCTCACCCATCGCCATGAGGCCACCCGGATTAATAAAAGTTGTTAACTGAATTTGGCCGACAGTTGATGGGGCTGCTGTGTTTGGCAAAGTAACTGAAACCGTACCGTCTCGTCCAACTGTAAAACTTTGTGCATTAGCAGGGATTGTGATTGCAGGATTAAGTGGGTAGCCACTAGCAGTGACTAACTGTCCTTGATTATTGACTTGAAAACCGCCATCACGCGTATAAGAATAGGTTCCGTCTGGCATAGAGACTTGAAAGAACCCTTGTCCACTCACTGCTAAATCCGTCGGATTACTTGTTTGTTGTAAATTGCCCTGAGAAAAAATTCTCTCAGTTGCAACTGGCTTCACCCCTGTACCAAGCTGTAAACCAGAAGGCAATTGAGTTTGCTGTGAAGACTGTGCGCCTGGCTGACGGACATTCTGATATAACAAATCCTCAAACACTGCACGTGATTTTTTGAATCCATTCGTGCTAACGTTTGATAAATTATTGGAAATCACATCCATTTGGGTTTGTTGTGCTTCTAACCCTGTTTTTGCGATCCATAGTGAACGTATCATATATTTCCTTTTTATTCGCTTTTGCGATTAACCTAATTGCATCAATTGGCTTGCTTTAGAATCATTACCCTCAGCACCTTGCAAGATCTTCATATGCATATCGAACTCTCTAGCCAAAGCAATCATATTGACCATCGATTGCACTAAACTTACATTACTTGCCTCAATTGCTCCTTGAACAACTCGAACATTTGCGTCAACTGGAGCAGAAGCACCCGTCTTTAAATCAAATAGGCCGTCAGCACCTCGCACGATATCTACTTCCGGAGGATTAACCAACTTTAAGCGCCCTAATACCGTAATAGTTACAGGCTTCTGACCATCAGTACTTCCCGAGATTGTTCCGTCAGCACCGATTTCAACGGTTGTATTAGGAGGAATTGTCACAGGACCACCATCACCCATAACTGACAACCCACTGGCAGTTTGTAAAATACCGTTTTCACTGACTTTAAAGTTGCCATTTCTAGTCAGTCCTTCAGTGCCATTAGCTCTTTGTACGGAAAACCAACCTTGACCTTGAACAGCAACGTCAAATGTCGCACCAGTTTTTTCAATACCGCCAGATTTAAAATCAATTCCAGAATCGCCACTAACAGCGAAGGTTCTAGTCTCTAACTGTCCGCCTTTAATCGGCATCGCTTTAAATGAATCTATTTGGGCTTTAAAACCAGTCGATGTTGCATTAGCTAAATTATTTGCAACAGAAGCCTGTTGATCAAGAATATGCTGAGCACCCGTCATAGCGGTATAGATTAAGCGATCCATATTTTCTCTCTAATCTTTCTTATCCTTGATAACATTTGTCTCAATTAACCCATATTCACGCTTGCTTGCGCAATCGTATCTTCAGCTTTAATCGTGGCAGCATTGGCTTGATATGCACGTTGCGCGGCTAATAAATTGACCATTTCAGCAGTTTGATCAACGTTTGAGGACTCAACAGCTGAGGCTTGCAATGCTCCTAAACCTCCTGATCCAGGTACGCCAAAAGTTGGTTGTCCGGATGCCTCTGTTTGTATCCATGAGTTATTTCCAGTGCTTGCTAATCCACCAACACCCTTAAAATTAGCTAATGCAACCGCACCTAGTAATTGAGTTTTACTATTGGTGTAATTGCCAGTGATCTTTCCGTCATTGCCCACAGAAAAACCAGTTAATACACCGGCTGAGTATCCATTTTGAGTCACTGAATTAGTGTAAGACTGTGCACTTGAAACCACCACTTTTGACAAGTCTAAAGTCACTAAATCACTATACTGACTTCCTGTAGCAAAGGCATAATTAGCGGGAGTGCCGCTAAAAGTAGCTGTTAACGCATTAGACAATGTAATATCAAGTCCAGAAATTGCAGTTACAGTTGTACCAGCCGGAATACCCGCACCAGATACATATTGCCCTACTGCAATATCAGTAACGGAACTTACTGTTAAAAGCGTTGCCCCTGAAACACCCGCAGTCGCTGTTGTATTTGCATCTGGCGGAACACTATTAAAAGCATAATTACCGCTACCAGCAACTGTTAATACATTTGATAATGTAATATCATTACCAGAAATGGCGGTTACAGTTGTACCCGCTGGAATACCCGCACCAGATACATATTGTCCCAATGCAATATTAGTGGTGGAGCTTACTGCTAAAGTCGATGTTAATGCTGTTCCTGTGGCTGCTGTGTTCAGAATTGATCCTATAGTGTCGATAGGCACATTTGTAAATTGAAATACGCCAGTAGACGGACTTGAGTTAACTGATAGAGCTTGAGAAGTAGTCCCAGTTCCTGAAGTCGCTGTGACTATAGAATACGGTGGTGCTGATAAAGAGGCTAAGGACCCAGCAGTTGTTCCTGAAGTGGTACTTGTTTCTGTATTGAAAGTCATTATCCCCAATTCAATTGGAGTTAATGTTGAGTTTGAACTTGCAGGCAATGAAGTTGCAAACACCTTAAATGTTTGCCCACCATTCAGTGAGTCTGCCTGCCTTTGAAAATACAACTGCATATTTTGAGGATCACCAATTTGGTTATACACAGTTACTGGTGAAGCAAAAGAGAATGTTGTGCCATCTGTCGGTTTAAAAGCAGCAACGACATTAACAGATGATCCCGTGCCATTAATTGTGGTTCCATTTGAAACAGCAACCGTTCCAGGTGTTATATAAAAGCCCGTGGGGATGCTTCCCCCAGGAATCACACTCACTGTAATATTTGGATCTGTAGCATTTTGATACGATTGAATTGTTGAGGCGAGATTAGTAGCCGGGGCAGCAACCGTACTTTGCGTTGCAATAGCGGGTGGTAAAAAATACCCGCTAGGATATAAAGCTCCATTAGCAATAGATTGTGGCGCCAATATTGCTGATGCATCATTTAAATTGACATTTGCACTGATTGTATTAGTGACGCTTGCAGGAATGTTACTTGAGGTAACTACAATCGGAGCTGGCGATCCGGAACCAATTGAACCATTAAGCGCGTTATAACCGAGAACTTGAGCCCCTGCACTTGTTACAATATTTCCACTACTATTTAGAGAGAATTGCCCATCCCGAGTGAACGTCGTTTGACTTGTAATCGGGTCTGTTGCAGCAAAAAAACCATTTCCTTTAATTGCCAAATCTAGGGGATTGCTGGTAGCAGTAATAGTTCCTTGAGTAAATACTTGCTTTGGGGCATTCGTATTAACGCCAGCACCAGTCTCAAGACTCGCACCAGTATTTACATTATTTGAAAATGATGCCTGGACTGATTTATAACCAACAGTATTTGAATTAGAAATATTCTTACCAATGGTACTAACTGCATTCGCTGCGGCATCTAGGCCACTTATACCTGCGTCAAAAAATCCCATGATTTTCTCCTAAATTTAAAAAATTTGAGCTACGCTAGATGGACTAACGGAGCTCTTGTTATTAAGGTTCAACAACACACCATTTGAACCAGATGAAATACTTTGCACTGTTGCTGTAGATAATCCAGACGCGTTGATTACTTTTCCTGCCAATGAAGCCTGAACTTGCATGACGTAGGTTCCGTCCGGTACTTTGACACCATTACTATCTGTGCCATCCCAGGTAATAGGTATGTTTCCAGCAGCTTGCGTTCCTAAATTAAAGGACTTAATACTTTGACCATTTCTAACAATACTGACTTGAACACTGTCTGCGGATGAAGGTAACTGAACTCCAATATTTGGGGAAGTTCCAGAAGCGATAGAGACCGTGCCACTCGGAACAACCACTTGTTTTCCGACTAAACTAGCTGCCTGAAAAGTTTGACTAGACTGCATGGCACTGACCATAGAACTCATTGTTGCATTGAGCTGTGAAATTCCCTGGACGCTATCAATCTGAGCTAATTGAGAAGTCATTTGTGAGCTATCCATTGGCTGAGTAGGGTCTTGATATTTCATCTGAGCAATTAACATTGTCATAAAGTTACTTTGAAGAGCTGCGGGTGAATTTGGATCAACAGGAGTCGTTGCAGATGTATCATTTGTTGATGTAGCCCCACTCGTAGACGACTTACCATTCATTGCTTGTAAAACGTTATTCGATATTATTGACATGGTTAACTTTCAAAAATTTAAGATTGACCTAACGCCAAGGTTTTTTGTAGCATTGTTTTTGCCGCATTCATGACATCAACGTTATTTTGATATGAGCGTGATGTCGAAATCATATTGACCATTTCTTGGGTAATATTGACATTAGGCATAGAAACAAATCCGTCCTTATCCGCCAAAGGATTTTGCGGATCATGGACTTTTCGCCCAGGTGTACTATCTTCAATCACCTTATCTACTTTGACACCACTAACGTCTTTACTGCCAAGTGATATCGATTTGAATAACACTTGTTTTGCTTTATAAGGCTCACCCGTTGCGCTCGTAGCACTATCCGCGTTCGCCAAATTACTTGCAACTGTATTCAAGCGTTGTGACTGGGCAGCCATCGCTGAACCAGAAATATTAAACACATTAAATAATGAAGACATATATTTCTCCTTTATCCCTGAATTACGTTAAGCAGATCTTTAATCTGAGAATGCAAAACAGTCAAACTCGCTTCATAACGTAAAGCGTTATCTACGAATGCATTTCTTTCTGCATCACCATCTACCGTATTGTTATCAATATTGGCTTGTACATTTTTACGGTACTGAACATTTGGTGTCGGATTGGTCGAATCCGCTTTATTATTTAAATTTGCTAAATGCAAAGTAGATGTTTGAGAAGGCGTGAGTAAGCTATTTCCGCCACTCTTTCCCAGAGTATTACTTTGAGATGAATTAATTGCACTTTTAAGCGCCGACGAAAAATCAAAATCTTTTGCTTTATAGTTGGGTGTATCAGCATTTGCAATATTTGCAGCCAATACTTCCTGACGTTGCTCGCGCAACTTCAAAGCCGTTTGGTGAAAATTAAATACTGCATCTAAACTATTCATTTTTTTTGCTCTATTAAAGAAAAAAATTATTCTGCCGTTAAAAGAAATGCCAATACTGTTACTCCATAGGATGTAATGTAATTTAGTTAGATCAAATTTAATTCATTGATTAAAGCAGTAAATATTGTCCTTATTCATTGATTGATTGCCTAAATTGTTTCTAGAATCTATTACATGAAGCCACATCCCTAAACTGAGGTACATGATGCGCAATGATTCTTATTTTTTTTTGAAACGTTTCTTTGTTCCAATATTTTTATCTTTTTTTATTTTTATTTTTTCAACTATTTCTTTAACTTCAACGGCCCAAACCCCCTATCAAGTTCAAGATCTCAAGCAAATTTCACAACAAGTTCAAGAATTTTTGAAGACTCAAACAATTGGCTTACCTGGTCGAATAGAAATATCTTTTACACCACTTGACCCCAATTTAAGACTTCCCTCATGCGCTAATCTCAGTCTATTTTTCCCACCAGGTAATCGTGCTTGGGGGAAAACCTCAGTTGGCGTTCGTTGCACTAGCGGGCCATCCTGGAGTATTTATGTGCAAGCTAATGTTGCTATTTATGGGCAATACCTTATTGCAGCCAATCCTATTGCACAAGGGCAAACCATTAGCCAAAGAGATGTGAGCTCACAAAGTGGCGACATCTCTACTTTGCCCCCCGGAATATTTACCGACATCTCCCAGGTGTTAGGAAAAACTGCAAAAATCTCACTTTCTTCGGGCACCCCTTTAAAATTAGAGTTTGTTAAGCTCCCATTAGTCATCCGTCAGGGACAAACAGTAAGAATTTCGAGCGCAGGATCTGGCTTTACCGTCAGCACAGAGGGACAGTCATTATCGGATGCGACCGATGGCGATGTTGTCACCGTTAGAATGGCTAATGGGCAAACTATTACAGGTATTGCGAATATAACTGGACAAGTCGTTATTGGGGCACGCCAATAGGTGAAATTGATTAAAATTGTCTTATAGTAAAATAAAATCGTAAAAAGTCTAAAGTTTTACTACTTATGTCCGTTTATACTGGTATAGAAGATTAATGATATAAAGTTAGGAGTTATTCATGGCATTAAAAATTAATGACGTTTCAAATGGCTTTCAACCAATTACAGTTGATAAAACACCATCGTCTGCAAATTCTGTAAAGTCTCCTGATACATCATCTTTAATTCCGAAGGTTGATAGCACTTCAACTACGCTGTCATCACAATTACAATCCTTACAAGCTATTACTACAGGTTCTGCATTTGACGTAAATAAAGTAAGCGCTATATCAAACCAAATTGCCAAAGGCAACTTTCAAGTTAACAGTTCTATTGTTGCTGATAACCTCATCTCGTACTCTCTCGGTTTGCTCAAAAACTAATCTTTCTGAAATAACTTTAAAATTGTTTAAAGTTATTTCAACTCCTGCCGTTAATATAAATATACAACGTAACTTCAATGTTACTTTCCGCTAGGTAATTAATAGCATAAGCTCTGTTGGATAGGTCTGCGTATCTTCCACTGACGCCTGTAGTAAAAGGAGCTGCATATTTTTTAAATATGTATCTCGCATTTCCTTCCCATATTCAATTTTTTTAAGGACATTACCATGGCCAATCTAAACGGACTTCAGCAAGTACTTTCAGCAGCAGTTGGTGTTACTCAAGACCAGATTAACAAAACACAAACACAATTAGCAAATAATGTAAAAATCCTTGATCCAGGTTCACAAGGTATCGTAACTCGTTTATCTGCCCAAGTTACTGGTTATCAATCTTCTTCTGCCAACCTAACTCAAGCCAGTAACGTTCTCACAGTATCTCAGACTGCTCTTACACAAATTTCTTCAATCATTCAACAACTTCAAGGTTTAGCAGCAAAAGCAAACAGTTCAACAGTTTCATCGGTTGACTTGACAGCTCTTCAGACTTCGTTTAGATCACTAACGACACAGATCACAAACTTATCTTCAAGTGCGGCACTTAACGGTACTAACTTGTTAACCTCTGGTTCTATCTTGATTCAATCAGGCTTAGATTACACGGCTTCTTCAACTACTATTATTTCTGGTGTAAGCGTTGGATCCTTAACTTCAGCACTCGCTTTACTTAGTATTTCTGCGACAGGAGCTATCGCTCTTGCTTCAACTAATGCCTATTATTTAGCCTCTTCAACCTATACTGGTGTATTCAACATTGGTGCAGCAGAAGCGATTAGTGCCCTAGGTTCTGCCTTAACAGGTATCTCAGCAGCACAATCGTCCATTACGGCAAGTTCATCAGGTTTGGCTGCCCTACAAACGACGGTATCTAGTTTAGGATCAAGTATTCAAGCTTCTGTTGATGCCATTCAGAAACCTGATCAAGCTGCATTACAGGCTCAGTTAACAGCCTTGAATAACCAACAAAGTATTGATTACTACTTAGTAACTCAGCTCAATACTGAAGCTACAGCACTGTTATCGATTTTCCGATAATAGTTCAGTAGTTGCTGTACTCTAGCCGCACTTATACTGCGGCTAGTTAAGAGGCTAAAGATAATTTCCCCCTTATATTGCAAATATAAGGGGGTTTTTGCCTTTTTATTTGATGATTAAACTCCAATAAAAAAATATATAGTTCAGTCTAGGGTTCTTATTCAACTATTTACAGGAGTAGCTATCATGGGCTTACAGTCTTTACAAACAACACTCACCACGGGGGTGACTAATACTCAACAGAATATTACCAACGTCCAAACACAGTTATCTAACAACCAGAAAATATTAGACCCTGGTTCGGCTGGTATCGTGACACGTCTCTCTTTACAAATTGCTGGCTACAATGCTGCTCAAGCAAATATTACGCAAGCAAGTAATCTGTTGAGCGTATCTCAGACAGCTCTCACGCAAATGTCTAGCATCATTCAACAGCTCCAAGGGCTGGCGGCAAAAGCAAACAGCTCAACAGCTTCTAGCACTGACTTAACAGCGTTGCAAACCTCATTTAGATCGCTAACGACTCAGATTGTTAATTTATCAAATAGTGCATCAGTCAATGGTACTAATTTATTAACGACTGGTTCAGTTCTAGTTCAGACAGGTCTAGACTACACATCGTCATCTACAACGCAAATTAATGGCGTCAATATTGCATCATTAACCTCCGCTCTATCATTGCTAAATATTTCATCGACAGCAGGTATCGCTCTTAGTTCAACCAACGCATATTATTTAGCATCAACAACCTTTACGGGCGTATTTAACGTCGGTGCTGCTGAAGCAATTAGCGCTTTAGGTTCAGCATTAAATGGGTTATCTGCCGCACAGTCCTCTATAACAGCAAGTGCATCTGGATTAACAGCACTAAACACTACAGACGCATCCTTAGCTAATAGTTTACAAAGTTCTGTTGATGCAATTCAAAAACCTGACCAAGCTGCATTACAAGCTCAGTTAACTCAACTAAACAATCAACAAAGTATTGACTATTATTTAATCTCACAATTAAATACAGAAAGCTCTGCAATACTTTCACTCTTCCGGTAAGAGTATCTAGCTAAAATAGTCGTTTAAAACCCTGAAAAGCCGAGTAAAACTCGGCTTTTTTAACCTTTTGAACATACCTCACGGAGTTATCATAGAATATAAGGTCAGTCGTTTTAAAAATAACTAGCAGGGATAGATTAAAAAATGTTTGATATAAAAAAAGGTGTTAATACTTATATCGAAGTAGATGAAAATCTACAAGGTGCGGCTTTTGAGCAGCGATGGTTTGAATCTGTCGTTATGACATTAAAACGCGTCCAGGATGGTTACTTTAACGTTGTTGAAGCTCATAAAAAACTCATAGAAATTTGCGAAGGAATGCAATGGGTTCAAGCCAATTTAAATGAAAGGCTAAGCTCTCAGCATCGCACACTATTAAAGCAGATCTATAGTGTAAATATCCAGATTATTAACAGTGCCATAGAAACAAAAAATATGGGTTATCTCGATATTGTGATTTCTTCTCTCAAAACAACGATGGAGCCCTACTATCGACGTAAGGATGTAGCAGAAAACTCTTCTATTTCTACCAAATCCTAGGCATACAAAACATTAAACTGCGATGAAATTAAAGGGGATTCTTTAATTTCATCGCAATTTCATTGCTAAAATACCCTCTTCCAAAATATGCTTTAAGGGAACACCTAAACTGGGCATCATGAGGGCAACAACAAGTAGACCAACTCCCAAAGTGATGGGAAATCCAATTCCAAAAATCTGTAATTGTGGAGCTGCTTTGGTTAGCACTCCAAGTGCCATGTTTGTAATAAGCAAAATTGCAACTATGGGCAATGAGATCTGCAAACCAATACTAAATATTTTCGCTCCCCAAAGTGCAATTGTCATACCATTTAAATTAAATGAGTCCGCTTGAATCGGGAATGAGTGAAAACTCTCTACCAATGCGGAAATTAACATCAAATGGCCATCAATGCTAAGGAAAAATAGTAAGGTAATGACAGCAAAAAATTGACTTATTACTTCAGTACTTCCTTGAGTTAATGGGTCAAAAAAAGATGCAAAACCAAAGCCCATTGTTAACCCACCTAACTGTCCTGCCATTTCAACAGCAGCAAAAATCACTTGCAATGCCAACCCAAGGGCTAGGCCAATGATCATTTGCTCAGCAATCATCAAAAATCCGGTTAAAGATAAAATATCTATTAATGGGACATTAGGTAATGTTGGGAATATGACAATTGTGATTAACAAACCAAAAGCTAATTTAATTAAAGGTGGAATTGCTTGGTTACCAAAAGCTGGCGCGATTGAAATAAATCCTAAAATACGCGTCAAAGGAATAACAAGATTTAAAAGCCATTGAACTAAATCATTGCTATTAATAGAAATCATACCCGCCTTAGGCTTATTTCAATATGCAATTTAACTCACCAATGCTGGCAGATTTGTAAGGACCTGGCGCATATAGTCAATCATAATAGAAGAAACCCAAGGACCTAATAAAAATAGTGTCAGCATGACTGCTAATAATTTGGGAATAAAAGCTAGAGTGGCTTCATTGATTTGTGTAGCAGCTTGGAATATGCTCACAATCAAACCGACAATTAACGCGACAGCTAAAAATGGTCCGGCTACCATAATCGCTGTTTCCATGGCATTTCTGCCAATGTTCATGACGGATTCAGGACTCATAAGGTATTAATAAAAACTTTTAGCCAGAGAACCAAGTAAAAGTTGCCATCCGTCAACTAGGACAAATAGCATAATCTTAAAAGGCAAAGAAACTAGGGCGGGAGATAACATCATCATTCCCATCGCCATTAAAACGCAAGCAACAACCATATCCACAATTAAAAATGGGATGAAAATACTAAATCCGATCTGAAAAGCGGTTTTTAACTCGCTAGTCATAAAACTTGGAACTATGATAGCTAAAGGAATATCCTCAGTCTTTGTATAGCTTGATTTGCCAGCCATGTTTACAAACAAAGTCAAGTCAGCTTGACGAGTTTGTCTGAGCATAAAGTCACGAATGGGAACTGAACCTTTATCAAATGCTTCTTGCATAGTGATTTGATTTTCATTCAGTGGCTTATACGCATCCGTATAAATTTTATCAAAAACAGGCTTCATCACAAAGAATGTTAAAAAAAGTGCCAGCCCAATTAATATTTGGTTCGGAGGTGTTCCCTGCGCCCCTATTGCTTGTCTTAATAGCGACAACACAATAATAATACGTGTAAAACTAGTCATCATCAAAAGAACTGTCGGTAAAAATGATAGTGATGTTAATAAAACCAAAGTTTGTACACTTAAATTATAATTTTGCCCACCACCTGAACTTGCTTGTGAGGTTAATATACTTAAGCCATTATTATCCGCTGCAAATGCTGAATAACTCATCATCAATAATAGGAAAAAAATTGCTTTTAATTTAATATTTTTAATGTTTTACTCTGATTAATTTTTTGTAAGAGTTGGGCTAGGAAGGATTTTTCTTGCGGAAGAGTAGGCTGATCAGTTACTGGATTGTCAATAGAAGCGGGTAGCTGGGGTAAGTCAGCAATAGCAGAAATTCTTCCAGGTGATACGCCAACAACTAAATATCTATCTTGGATCTCTAGCACAACGACGCGCTCTCTTGTGCCAACACTAACACCTCCAACAATCTTTAAAATACCAGAACCACCTAATTTGCCTTTTGTCGCTTTATTAAGAGTCCAAGCAAGAAGAACTATAGTTGCCAAAACGATTGCCAAGGCCAGAATGACGCGGAGTGAATTACTGGTGTCCACTACAATAGGCTTTGCTTCTTCAGCCCAAGCTTCGTTGATGCAATACAAAGATAAAAATAATACTTTTGACAGAACTTTATTAAGAAAAGTAATATTAAACATTATTTATTGAGTTTTCTAATGCGTTCTGCCGGCGTAATAATGTCAGTCAATCGAATACCAAATTTATCATTTACCACCACAACTTCACCTTGTGCCACAAGAAAACCGTTAACAAAAATGTCCATAGGCTCACCAGCTTGATTATCTAACTCCAGAACTGACCCTTGAGATAGTTTTAAAATATTTTTTATAGCAATTTTTGTTCGCCCTAATTCTACCGTCAGTAAAACAGGGATATCCTGAATAAAATCAATTGAGGTTTCATTTTGTGGCGCTATATTATTTTTTGAGAGCTCTGGAAACATATTCTCATCATTTTCGTGTGGTGCTGCTCCCTCATTTTCTAAGTTTTCACTAGTCATTTCTTGTTCAGTCGACATTACTTTCTCCTGGTATAAACTCTGCGGAATTCGCCTTTAAAAATCGTTTAATCATTAATGCATATTTACCGTCTACCTGACCATAACGACAAGCCATAACTGGCGAATTATTAACCGTCACTTCTAACTCATCAGGAATGTTGACTGCGATAAATTCGCCTTTCTTCATTCCAACAACTTCTTTTAATGTCATTCTTTTTTGCGTCAAATTTGTTTTTAACTCTAATTCGGCATTCATCACCTGTTGAAACATCAGTTTTGACCATCCTACATCAACACCAGCTCCAGACTCCCCCTGTAAAGTTGATGTCAATAAAGCACGAATAGGCTCAATCATGAAATTTGGCATACAAAAGTAAATGTGCCCCGATTGATTCCCAACCTCAACCTTAAAACTACTCACTATCACCACTTCATTCGGTGATGTGATATTTACAAAGTTGATATTTGACTCAGAACGGACAAATTCAAAATCAACCTTATAAACTGGCTCCCAAGATTTCGAATAACAATCAAGGAAGATCTCTAAAACCCTTAAGATAATTCTTTGCTCCGTGAGGGTGTATTCCCTACCTTTAATAACAGTCTTAAATCGACCATCACTACCAAACATAGTATCAACAATCATCGAGACAAGGATTGGTTCAAGAACAATCAGAACAGTACCCCTTAGAGGCTTTGCACTCACCAAATTTAAACTCGCTGGCTCCATTAACCCTTTGATAAAATCACCATATTTAGGGCTTTCTAAAGTCTGAACAGTAACCTCGGCTGTTCTTCTTAAAAATGGAAATAATCCCGCCTGAAATAATCTAGCGAATCGCTCATTGATTACCTCCATGGTCGGCATACGACCACGTACAATACGCTCAGAAGCTAAGTTATATGGCTTAACTTCCGCACTCACTTCATCCTCAGCGCCAGCTGGCACCCCATCTAAGAGCGTATCTAATTCATCTTGAGAAAGATTATCTTCGGCCATGTTTTACTGAATAATAAATGAGGTGAAATAGACACCCGTTAATTTTTGAGTTTCAGTATTGCCATTAAACGGTTTTTGAATCAAATCCATAATCTCTTTAGTTAACTTTTCTTTACCTTCGACTGTTGAAATTTCTGAAGCGCGTTTGCTAGATAAAAGCATGAGTATTCTGCTTCGAACCTCTGGAATTCTTGCCTTCACTTTTTCAGCCTCTTGGTCGGTAGGTACTTGCAAGTTTAAAACGGCCTGTAAATACTCTTGCTGTTGATTTCCATCAGGCTGCAAATTTACTGTAAATGACTCTAAGGGAATAAATACTTGCGGTGAATTGGGCAAAGGGGCATCTTTCTTTTCAGATTTCTTCCCATCTTTTCCATTTTCATCCTCTTCTTCTTCGTCCGCATTATCTTTCTTTACTTGCTTAGAAGGTGTATTTTTAAAGAATAAAAAATAAGCGCCAGCTCCACCACCGCCAATCAAAAGTACTAATAATAAAATGATGATGTATAAAAGCGTTTTAGATTTTTTGGGCGCAACCTGAGCATCGGCTTCATCCGTTTTGGATTTATCTTTTGGGTCTTTTGGAGCTGTTGCCATGGAGTATTCTCACTTTAATTGTCATTATGATTATCCTATTGGATTACTATGATAATTCAAATATAAAAGGGGGGAATACCCCTTATATTTAAATCATGATGATAATTAAATATATTTTTTATAACTTATATTTAAATGCAGATGCTACGTTTGTGAATTTTTTGGTATCTGGATTTAAAAAGGTCATGCTCCAATCTCGATAATCTGCCTTTTCGAGTTCTACCTCATTCAATAGAGTGACTTCCTGATGCCTCAAATCAGTCTCGATTTTCTTAAATAATGCCGTAACAGAATTTTTTTTACCCTCCAAAACCTGCATAAAACTATTGTCTTTGTATACCAAAATTCCACTCACGCCCAATTTCATATTAGCTCCACTAGACCGAAAAGCTAAATCATATATTTCAGCTTTACTCCAAGATCTTAAAGTCTTACTTACGTAGGTCAATTGAAATATCATTATTTATCTTTAAGCAAAAGTGTCTACTATACGATCTGAAAGAATTAATCCTTTTGCAGATTCATTTTGAACCGCTGTACCTAAATTATTGACTTGACTCCCATTTTCTTGAGAATAACTAGACCCATTCTTAGATCCTCCAGAAAAGCCAGTACCAGAATTATTTTGTGTCATCGTCTCAAATGAATTTTGCCCAGTCGTATTACCCGAATTAATTTGTGTTTGGCCTAAAGTCAAGCCAGCTTGACTCATCATTTGTCGCAAATTTTCCACATTAGCATGGAGCGCTTGACGAACTTCCACGTTGTTGGAAATAAAGGTAGTATTTACTGAATCTTGGCCCATTTGAATCACAATTTTTATTGGCCCCATATCAGGTGGATTAACTGTCAAAGTTGCACTTTGGTTCTTATCTAAAACCATACTAGTGACCTTTTGACTTATTTCTTTACCCCAATTCGCTGTTCCAACATATGAATGAATTGGAGCATCAACCATTAAAGTGGGTTTTAAGGATAAATCAACACTTCCTAAATTGCTTAAGGCTACCTGGTTTATATTTGCAAATGTTCCCACTGAGTTAATGCTAGATTCAGTTGGAATCACTTGAGGAAAAACTTCTGAAAGAGCATGTTCAAGAGGATTCTTTATAGTTGAAATGCCAACGTGAGAAACAACATCTATTAATTTAGATTCCGATCCAGAAATATTGTTAGTGTTAATAGTATTGAAGCTTTTATTATTATTCACATCGGTATTTAAAGCTAAATTTTGATTAGGACTAACAAAATTAGTCGACAAGTTCATCGCTCTATTTTCAATGCCAACTTTTTTAACACTACCATCAATTGCGACTTGATTTAACACATTCCCAAATTGGGCTATAGGATCTGCCCTATCATTTAAAGGGAGTGATTGTAAACTTTGAAATGTTACTGAGTTAGAACTTTTATCTATTAAATCTGGTTGTGCCAAGTTTATTTGAGAATCTGTAGGTCCTTGACTTGTCGAATTATTGGCAATAGCATCAGAACTCAATACTACTGGAGTGGTTTTTACTCCTAAGCGTGTATCTTCCCCCTTAGATAAGAATGAGCTAATTCCAGCTTGAGGAGGAATGGCATCATTAAAAATAGTTGGACTGATGACGCCCCCACCCTTAGCAACAGCATCTGATACCAAATGACTATTTTTAACTAAGGAACTCCTACCCATAACTTCTGTACCTAATGATTTTTCATCAATTGAAAAATTTGACTGAGCCAATTGTAAACTCGACATATTCATTGACCCGCTCATATCAATTTGGGGTACCAAGTTGCTTTGGGGTACTAAGTTGCTTTGGGGTACTAAGTTGCTTTGGGATACTGAGTTACTTTGATCGACTAAATTACTTTGACCTACTGGACTGCTTGGACTTGACGAACTATTCTGATTCACTTGATTTACCCAAGCAGAAAATGCCGCCGCAATACTAGGATCAAGACTTGTACTTGATAAAGTAATAGCATCATCTTTGACATTGGGTAAATCTGTGATTTTTTCTCCACTGTCTTGCGTTGATGTTTTACTAGAAACTTTTCCAGCAAACTCTAGTTGCTGTGTTAAAACATTCTGAAATGGTGAATTTCCTTGGACATCTACTATATTTGAATTAGTAGATGAAGTATCTCCTTCTACTGCACTTAATAAAGTAGGTGCCGTATTAATGGTCGACTGTATCATATGCTCTCCGCGTGAGATTGTAAGAAGCGGCGTTGGTTACTTGAAAATTCATCCATTAACTTTTGCTCTATTCTGGATTCAACTTTATATTGGGCTATTCGGTTGCGATCAATTAATACCTCATAAGAACGTTTCTTTTTTTGACATTCTTGCCATGCTTTTGTATAGCGCTCAATCGTCTGCGAATATTCATTCATGACACGCTCGTGTTTAACAATTGCTTGGTCAAGATTGGATATAAAAGTGTTGTAATTATTTAAATCCCAGCCACTCATTCCCGAGTTAAGAGTTGTTTGATGACGCGACATATAATCCTCTCGATACTGCTCTAGGAGCCCTTGTTGTTTTCGTGATTCATTCATTTGATGATTGGCTGCTGCTAAGCGATTTTCAGCTTGAGATAAATCTCGTACAGCCAATTCTAAAAGTAGATTTAAGTTTTTTCTGGAATTTTCCATAGTCTATACCTTTACTAATCGAATTAAGTCAGTAAATTGGTTAATTGCTGAATGCTTATTTCTAAAGAAGATTTTTCACCTTGGTCCTGTTGTAAAAAATTTTCTATATTTTGTCTTTTAGCAATCGCTTCATCTAAAACTTCATCTCTACCCGCGACATACGCCCCTACATTAATTAAGTCACTATTCCTAGCGTACCTAGAATTCAGTTGCTTAAGCTTTCTCGCTAATTTTTGATGGTTATCATCAACAATGCTCGTCATTACTCGACTAATTGACTGTTCAATATCAATCGCAGGGTAATGTCCAGCTTCTGCTAAGTTTCTATTGAGAACTATATGTCCATCTAAAATTGCACGTGCAGCATCTGCAATTGGGTCCTGCTGATCATCACCTTCAGTCAGAACTGTATAAAAAGCGGTAATGGATCCTCCACCAACATCACTATTACCCGCACGCTCTACTAAAATAGGTAGCTTTGCAAAAACTGAAGGCGGATATCCTTTAGTAGCTGGAGGCTCACCAATTGCTAATGCAATTTCACGTTGCGCCATTGCATACCTAGTTAATGAATCCATAATCAACAATACATGTTTACCTTGTGCGCGAAAATGTTCGGCTATAGCACAAGAATAGCTAGCCCCTTGTAAGCGCATTAGTGGTGAAACATCAGCAGGCGCAGCAACAACAACAGATCTAGCAATACCTTCTTTACCCAGGATATTTTCTATAAACTCCTTGACCTCTCTGCCACGCTCGCCAATGAGCCCAACCACAATGACATCAGCAGTGGTATATCGAGCCATCATCCCCAAAAGAACACTTTTACCAACACCAGATCCTGCAAATAAACCCATCCTCTGACCACGTCCAACTGTTAGCATTGAATTAATCGCTCGAATACCAACATCTAAAATGTGATCAATTGGCGCTCTATTAAGAGGGTTAATTGGAGTTGCAGTTAGCGTACTAAAATGCTTGGCTCTAAGTGGACCCAAATTATCTAAAGGCTTACCGGTTGCATCTAATACGCGACCTAATAATTCGTCACCTACTGGTAATTGACTTAGGCCGATTAAGGATCCCGTAGTTAAAGCATTTTCTACATGCAGATTAATATCTTTATTAAATACTTTTTTGGGTAAAATTTTAGTTGCCGGACCTACACCTTCAACGCTTGCTAATGGCATCAGATATAAGCAATCATTTTTAAATCCAACAACCTCTGCATCAACGGACTCTCCATCACGTAACAAAACACTACAGATACTCCCAATAGGTAAATATATCCCAGTGACTTCCATGACCAAACCAGTCATTTTATTAATTTTTCCAGCCACCTCAATGACTTCTATCTTTTTAAGCGTTTGACGACAATTATGTAAATAATTTTCCCAGGAGTGATCAAATTCATTAGCTGAAGGCTCCCCTAATTCATCTCTCATCATAGGACTCACGGGGCCATTCATAACCCGCTCTCCCCTTGAGTTAATACACCTCCAGAATCTTTACCTAGAAACTCATTGAGTATTTTCCAACGTGTCGACAAAGTCATGTCAATACTATTAGAATCCGTCTCTAAAAGACACCCTCCTTTATCTATTTGTGCATTTTCAACAATAATCCAACCTTGCTCTTTTAAGTCTTCTGTCATATGTTTTTTAATAATTACAGCATCATGCGGATTTAAAATAATTTGCAGGGGAGGCTTCAAATTTGGCAATAGATCTATTGCCTGTTTGATGATCTCTAGTAATGCCTGCTCATTAATCTTGAGTTCAGTTTTCAAGATAACTTTTGCAATATCTAAAGAAAGCTCTAAAACATCTTCACAAATTGTTTCATTTTTTCGATCAAGTGAATCTTTAAATGATTGTGATATTTGTTTAATCCGTGACTTATCAACAGCCAATTCTTGTTTAGAAAGTTCCATTCCGGCAGCGTAACCTTCTTTTAAACCTCGGTCATAACCTTCTCGGAATGAATTTTCTAGTATTTTCTTTATCTTTTCAGGCGCAAAATTGATTTCAGAAAGTTTTTTTGGCTCTTCATGATGCCTATTCCCTTGCTCTGAATACATCTCGGATTTAACACTTGAGCTAGATGTATCTGCCGATGATGTATTAGACATATTCATCTTGTCCTTTGCCACCTAATTCAATTTGACCCTCTTCTGCTAATCTACGCGCAACTTGTAAAATCTTTTTCTGCATTTGCTCAACATCCGACAATTTGACCGGTCCACGAGTTTCCATCTCTTCTTTGATTAATTCAGCAGTTCTAGTCGACATATTGTTCAGGAATTTATTTTTCATTTCATCGGATGATCCCTTAAGAGCAATAACTAAATGATCTTGCTCTACATCCTTTAGTATTGTTTGTATACCTTTATCATCAATTGATAAAATATCATCAAAAGTAAACATTTCATCCGTAATGGCCTGAGCCATTTCTTCGTCATAAGTCTTAATGCTATCCATGACCATCATTTCCACTTCACCACTCATGTAGTTCATGATTTCAGCTGCTGCGCGAACTCCTCCGATTTGTTTCTTATTTAAACTTTCATCACCAGATAAAAGAAGTTTAGTCAGAACGTCATTAAGTTCTTTAAGTGCCATTGGCTTCACACTATCTAATGTCGCTATTCGGAGCATGACATCTTGCCGCGTGTTGTCATCCAACACTGCCAAGATTTCAGATGCCTGATCTGGTTCTAAGTGAACTAAAATAGTTGCAATAATTTGGGGATGTTCATTGTGTAACAAATCACCAACAATTTTTGCATCCATCCACTTCAAACTCTCAATACCATTCGCATCTTTATTTTGTGATATCCGGTCTAACAGTCCAATCGCAACATCGTCTCCCAATGCTTTGGTCAAAACCGATCTAATATACTCATATGAATCTGCTCCAAAAGCAGATTTAGTACCGGTTAATAATACAAATTCTGCTAAAGCACTTTCAACCTCTTCATGGTCAACACTGGTCAATGTCGCCATCGCTGCGCCAAGCTTTTGAACTTCTCTAGGTCCCAAATGACGCATGACTTCTGCCGCTTCATCTTGGCCAAGTGCCAACATAAAAATTGCCGCCCGCATGACCCCCGATGTCTCAGCCATTGCCACTTACCCAGGTAGTAACAACGTCAGCAACCATTTTAGGATTTTCTTTAGCGAACTTACGTGCCGCCTCTAAATCTCTTTCATATCCCTTGGGAGCCATGAGTTGTAATTCAGGTCGATTGTCAATCAATGCTGTCGGCGCTGGATTCATTCCAATTTGACCTTGGGTATTCATTGGTAATGCTCCCCCTCCAGCCATCTCTAATGCAGCTTGAGCTTCACCCGTTAAAAATTCGGGGCCTGTCAACTTGATTACCATAGGCTTTAGCAATTTTCTATAGAGGATGAATAATCCTATCAGACCTAGTAGAAGTTTTCCTGCATCTTTAGCTGGTTCTATATATTCCGGATCTTTCCACATCGGAATACTTGGTAATTCAACCTCTTTTGGCTTCAAGAATGCTGTATTAACAACGCTTAAGGTGTCTCCACGCTCTTCACTATATCCCATGGCTTGTTTTGTTAATTCAGCTATTTGCTTTTTTTCATCATCGGTAAGTGGTCTGGTGGTGATCTTACCTTTTTTATCAGTTTCTTCTTTATCGTTCACAACAACTGCAACAGATACTCTTTTTATACTTCCAGAAGTTTTCTGGGAATATCTTACTGTTTTATTAACTTCGTAATTTGTTACAACATTTTTTTCAGTTGGCGTTGTACTTTTTGAATCAGCAACTGTTGCATCTGCCGCATTTGGATCTTTTGCGCCTTTACCAGTAGGTATGGTTGATGGTGCTGGAGGTTGGTTAGACAAGGCTCCCGGAACACCCGCTGGACCCGCTGCACCATCACCACCTGATTCAATCACCTGCGAACTTCGAATAACAGCATCATCTTTGTTTTGATTTGGCTTATATAACTCTTCTGCCTGCTCTAGATTAGAAAAATCAACTTCAGCACTAGCTTGGGCATGCACATTTTTAATACCAACTATTGGTGCAATAATAGCTTCCACACGGGCGGCAATATTCGCTTGTAAATCCGATATGTATTTTAATTGGCTTGGATCTAAAGCATTTCCACCGCCCTTAGTTCCATTTTCAGACATTAAGTTACCGTTCTGATCGACTAAGCTAATGTTTTCAGGTGATAAATTCGAAACACTACTTGCAACAAGATGAATAACAGCATTAGTTTGCCTCGTATCCATTGTCCTACCTGGTTGTAACTTAATAAGGATAGAAGCAGTTGGCTTTTCGCGATCACGAACAAACACTGTTGCTGCAGGTATAGCTAAGTGAACTCTTGCATTCTCTACTGAAGCTATTGCCTGAATAGTTCTCTCCAATTCACCCTCTAAAGCACGTTGATAATTTACCTGCTCTAAAAACTGGGATGCGCCGTATTTTTGATTTTCTAGTAATTCAAATCCGACATTGCCACCCTTGGGCAGGCCCATACCTGCTAATTTAAGTCGAACTTGTAATACCTGATCGGATGGAACCATAATGGCAGCCCCACCACTTGAAACTTTATAAGGGATATTCATTTGTTCTAAAGAGGCTACAATTGCTCCGCCATCCTTATCACTATAATTTGAAAATAGCACCTGATATTTGGGTTCTTGGCTCCAAAGCCAAAATACGACCATGACTGTGATCACACCGGCAATACCAAGTGCCAGTAAAATCTTATTATTTACACCTTTAAATAACTCTAACATGGCGTTAAGTAAAATAAAACCAGCTTAGGTTTTACTTTATTTCTCCTTCAATAATAGTATCCACACCGGATATCAGTGCTCCGTGTAATTATGAAGATAGAGGCAAGAATTCAATTCCAAGAATAAGAGCTTTTTATTTGCCTTATTCCACTCACTCGATTACCGCCGAAGTTGCTACATTACATCCAATGAAACCAACTTTGGAGAATTTTTGATGAAAATTGCAGCTATTGATTCCGGAAGAATTGAATCAATGTTAGCTCAATTGAAAGACGCGGCTCAACAAAGGCCAACCACTCAAAATTCGATTGCTTCGGGAGTCTTAACGTCTCTTTCTTCTACAAAATCTTCAAATTCAACAAATTCAATTGATTTTGCCTCAGCTCTTAAATCATCTTTAGATCAAGTAAATACCAGACTCAATAAAGCTGAACAACTTGGAAAGAGCTTTGCTCTAGGTGATGATAGTGTCAGTTTGTCAGACGTGATGATTGCAGGTCAAAAAGCTAGTATCTCTTTACAAACTAGCGTCCAGGTTAGAAATAAGCTTGTTTCTGCGTATCACGACATCATGAATATGCAACTTTAATCTGCATCGTATTCAAGCAAATAGACCCAAGATAAAATTTCAGCAATTGCCCTATAAAGTTCGGGTGGAATATGCTGATCCAAATCCACTTGCATCAGTAGATTTACAAGATCCTTTGACTGATGGACAAAAACCTCATTTTCTTCTGCTCTTGCAATAATTTGTTCGGCTACAACACCCCGACCTTTTGCAACGACACGTGGCGCATACTCCCCCTGTTCATAGGCAAGTGCGACTGCTTGCTGGACAAAGTTATTAGCCATCCCTTAATCGCCCATGTAGGGATGGACATCAAGAGAATCATATTTAATGCCAATGTCCTGCAGCGAAGCTGCTAAATAAGGTAACTTTGATTTCATGACTCGCTCAGATTTAATCTCGCCCGCACCAATTTGTATTCGCATTGTCCCATCGCTCATGGTAATGTTAGCAATGACCTTACCCAACTTTGGCAAATCCAATTCTAATGTACTAGATAATCCACTCGCTTGACTAAGATTCTTATTTTTCGCTAAATTGAGTGCGTCTGAATCCTTCTCTCCCGAGTTGGTCTGACTTGTCACCCAGCTCATATTTTGCCCCGGCCAGATAGGACCTGACCATGCAACAGCTTTATTTTCATAAACATCAAGCTGTTGGGAAACAAATAAACTTGGATCAAAGTTACTGCCATTTTGTGGTTCTTGTTTGATTAAATCAATAGCTCTTTTACCTTCAACATAATCTGCCAAGTGCGATTCATAAAAAAGGCCACTCATTGAGATGGCCTGCTTCAAATCTTGAGCTATCACTTGTGGATTTTTAGGGGTTTGTGTTAACGGTGCCACAATCTCCTTCAAATGTATCTCAGCACCTTCTTTAACTTCATCAAGGAATTGATTAATCAAAGTACTCCCATGACTGATATCTACATTTTCTGATTTTAATGATGGCGCTAATTTATTATCTAAGAGAAAGGTAAGATTGGGTGTGTCGTTAAGCAACCTAAGCTTCAGTTGCTGACCAGCTACTATTCCTTCCCCCGGCAACTTCATATTAAGAAGTTGGTCATTGATTTTTATCGTAGCAGATTCATCATCAAATTTCGCAAACACTTCTGCTAAATAAGTTCTACCCAATACAAATGAATTTGCTTTAGAAGAATCTAGCTCTGAAGTTAACTTGGTTGTGGATGTTAATGCTACAGATGCATCTAGCTTAGAGATCATTGTAGATCATAACAAATGCTTAAATCTTAAATTGTGACCGAGCCTCAAAACCACTACTCATCTTTTGAGATAAATTAACCATCCAAGGCTCTAATGCATCTCGGGTAGCTCTATCATTTGAAAGAATCTTTTTAAGGTAAGACAATTTAACTTGCTTTGCTTCAGCAGTTAAAGGGGATTTAACTGTTGCAATATTTTGAACATATCCTTCACAAACCACCTCGAGACGCGCAAGATCATCCCAATCTTGACGCTTTGCAGCATCTAACATCTTTTGACTAATTTTTTCAACGGACTCGTAGTAGAAAAGCATATCTTTACTCTGTTCAGAAAATTCAAAATTATTTAATGTACTTTCTAAATTAGACTCAATAAGCTCATCAGTATCAAGCATCAAAGTGTCCATTAAATAATCCTAAAAGTTAAAATTTATATCCTATAAATCAGGGTCTTGTTTTACTCTACGTCCCTAATCCATAAAACTTTAAACAATTAACTAACTATATTTTTTTTCTAAAAAAACAGTTAGTTAGCCTAAAAACATCATCTATTTTTATAGCTACAACTGGAAAAGTTATGAATTAATTAAGAATTAGTAAATTAAGCAATCGTACTAATAATTAATCCAATCCCTTTCTTACGATCAGACTGTGACACAGCCGGATTAGGATTGGAATTAGCAGTAACACTATTAGCGCTAAGGATATTATCTATAGGGTTTATGGTGTTTGAAGAACTTGAAGAAAAGGCATCCGGCCCATAATTCTGGGCATTTTTACCCTGAGCATTTTGCAGTAATTCTAATGCTTGCCTTGAATTGCCGGATTGTAAAGCTTGATCAATTTTGCCAAACAAACCATTCGGATTAAAGCCACTAGAACCTGAGATGCTCGTTAGAGCTTGTTGGGCAGAAGTCGTATCTCCAGAAATTAAAGCGTGCGTAAGAGCCCCAATATACTGAGACCTCATCTGTGAATCAATAATAGATTGCGCCAAATTCGTTGCCGAATTAGTTAGTCCAATATTTGAATTAATACTATCTGACATATATGTACCCCGCTCTAACAACTAAATTAGCTCTATCCCTTAATAAAATTTACATTAAACATCTAGTCTTATTACATTTAACGACAATAGTTATGAAAACTTTAATGGTTATTTAGGGTAACTCTAAAATAATTTGACAAGAGTACTTCTTTTAAATATTACGGCAAAACTTTGTATATATTTAGCCCGCATCAATACGAGTATGCTAATTTAGATTAATACTTGGCGGAGACGAGAACCCCATACTGTGCTTATATAATAAGACTCTTAAGATGATTTTATTACTAGTCTATCAATAAGGGTATCAAAAACAATATTCAAGTCATTGCTGCCCCAAGATCAAAGGAAATAGCTGGATTAATTGGAGTTTAGGCTTGGTGATGACAGGTTCCGTCAGGCCCTAGAAGAATCCTCTCTTGAAATAGGGACTGGAAATTAGCGTAGATCTAATTCAATAACCAACGATAACAATAAAAC